>Ga0193738_1000227_pt1 | contig 38905 bp, 32 predicted proteins | sample L2a1metaG_FD_144927 | JGI IMG/M metagenome (GOLD analysis project Ga0193738, IMG submission 144927) | Soil microbial communities from a riparian zone of the East river system, Colorado, United States - L2a1 | ecosystem: Environmental > Terrestrial > Soil > Riparian zone | place: USA: East River... | reverse complement strand
ATAGAAATAATTTCGGACAAACAGGCTGTAAGTTTATTGGTTACCGGCAAGCAACACAAAAATAAGCAGCCTGTTTATTTTATCACCTGATAAACGTTTGTATGCCAAATAACAGGGTTTACATATTCGATACTACTCTCAGAGACGGTGAGCAAGTTCCGGGCTGTAAACTAAATACAAAAGAAAAGATCGAATTAGCGCTTCAACTGGAAGAATTGGGTGTTGATATTATCGAAGCCGGTTTTCCTATCTCAAGCCCAGGGGATTTTGAAAGTGTTAAACAGATCTCTGCAATAATTAAAGAAGCGCAGGTATGTGGCCTTAGCCGTGCGGTGCAAAAAGATATCGAGGTTGCGGCTGAAGCATTAAAGCTTGCAAGAAACCCAAGGATCCATACAGGCATCGGCACTTCCGATCTTCACATCAAAGCAAAATTCAATTCAACAAGAGAAGAAATTTTGGAAAGAGCCATTCAATGTGTGAAATGGGCAAGAAATTTTGTTGACAATGTTGAGTTCTATGCAGAAGATGCTGGTCGTACTGATAATGATTATCTCGCAAGAGTGGTTGAAGCTGTTATTAAAGCGGGTGCCACTACTGTAAATATTCCTGATACTACTGGTTATTGTTTACCTCATCAGTACGGCGAAAAGATCGCTTATTTAAAAAATAATGTTCCCAATATTGATAAAGCAATACTTTCTTGTCATTGCCACAATGACCTTGGTTTGGCAACAGCCAATTCAATTTCTGGCGTTTTAAATGGTGCCAGGCAAATTGAATGTACAATTAACGGCCTTGGAGAAAGGGCTGGTAATACTTCCCTGGAAGAAGTAGTGATGATATTAAAACAACATTATACACTCGGTTATCATACAAATATCAAAACTGAATTATTGAACCCGGTTAGTCAATTAGTAGCCGATACAATGCGTATGCCGGTGCAGGCAAATAAGGCTATCGTTGGTAGCAATGCATTTTCACATTCATCAGGCATCCACCAGGATGGTTTTTTGAAAGATGCATTGTGTTATGAAATTATAAAACCAGAAGAAGTGGGTGCGGAAGGTTCTAAAATTGTTTTAACAGCAAGAAGCGGCCGAAGTGCATTAGCACATCGGTTTAGAAAACTAGGTTACGAGTTTACAAGGAACGATATCGATAAATTATATGAGCAATTTGTGAAAGTTGCTGATTCAAAAAAAGAAGTTGAAGACAATGACCTGCTTTCAATGGCAAAACAATACAAGCCTGAAGCAGTGATTGCCTGATATTTTTCTCTTAAGCCCCGACTAAGTCGGGAAAGCAGATAGTTTTGGTTTAAAGCGTGGCGTTTCTACGCCACGCAATTTTTTCAAAAGAAGAAAATGAGCAAAACATTATTTGATAAGATCTGGGAAAAACATGTTGTCAAAAAAATTGAAGACGGCCCTTCCGTTTTATATATTGACAAACATTTTATTCATGAAGTAACCAGCCCACAGGCATTTAATGGGTTGAATAAAAGAGGTATTAAAGTTTTTCGTCCGCAACAAACTGTTGCTACTGCCGACCACAACGTTCCTACTCTTAACCAGCATTTACCTATCAAGGAAGAGCTCAGTCGAAAACAAGTTGACGCTCTAATAAAAAATTGCGCCGAGCATGGTGTAGAATTATATGGCCTTGGACATCCGTTCCAGGGCATTGTTCATGTTATAGGACCTGAGTTGGGAATTACACAACCCGGAATGACGATCGTATGTGGCGATAGTCACACATCAACACATGGTGCTTTTGGAGCAATTGCTTTTGGGATTGGAACCAGTGAAGTTGAAATGGTTTTGGCAACTCAATGTTTATTGCAAACCAAACCAAAACTAATGCGGATAAATGTGGACGGCGAATTGAATAAAGGCGTGGTGAGCAAAGACATTGTTCTGTATATACTTTCAAAAATTTCTGCAAGTGGCGCTACAGGTTATGCAGTTGAGTTTGCAGGATCTGCAATCCGCAGTTTATCAATGGAAGCAAGAATGACCATTTGCAATATGAGTATTGAAATGGGTGCAAGATGCGGTTTGATCGCACCGGATGAAACAACTTTGAATTATATCAAAGGAAGAAAATTTGCTCCAGAGGGTGAAGCATGGTATAAAGCAGTTGCATATTGGAAAACTTTATTCAGTGATGGTGATGCAAGATTTGATAACGAGCTATTTCTTGATGCGGAAGATATACAACCAATGATCACTTACGGCACTAACCCGGGAATGGGTATTGGTGTGAATGATAATATCCCAACGACAGAAACAGTAAATGAAACTGATAAAAGTGGTTTATCAAAATCACTTGCATATATGGGATTGACGGAAGGGACTCCAATCAAAGGTCAGAAAGTGGATTATGTATTCATCGGCAGCTGTACTAATTCAAGGATTGAAGATCTAAGAATGGTCGCATCGTTTGTAAAAGGAAAAAAGAAAGCTGACGATGTAGAAGTTTGGATTGTGCCTGGAAGTAAACAAGTAGAAAAGCAAGCGATCGAAGAAGGCATTGATAAAGTTTTTGAAGAAGCAGGATTTATATTGCGTCAACCCGGTTGCAGCGCATGCCTGGGAATGAATGAAGATAAAATTCCTGCTGGTAAATATTGTATCAGTACCAGCAACAGAAATTTTGAAGGAAGACAAGGCCCAGGTGCAAGAACAATGCTTGCAAGTCCTTTGACAGCTGCCGCTGCCGCTGTTACAGGAGTTGTAACAGATGTAAGAGAATTACTAGTAAATGAAATGGCTGAAGCAACAAATTAAACATGGGCAAAAGCGTAAACATAATTAGATCAACAGCAGTACCACTTAATATTGAAAATGTGGATACGGACCAGATCATTCCTGCACGTTTCTTAAAAGCAACAAGCAGGGATGGGTTTGGAAAAAATCTTTTTCGTGACTGGAGATATGTTAATGATGATGAAAACCAACCGAAGCAAGACTTTGTTTTAAATAGTAAAACTTACAATGGTAAAATTTTACTTGCAGGAAAGAATTTTGGTTGTGGCTCATCAAGAGAACATGCCGCATGGGCAATTAAAGACGCAGGATTTGATGTGGTTGTAAGCAGCTTCTTTGCAGATATTTTTAAAAATAATTCACTCAATAATTTTTTGTTACCAGTAACTGTTAGCGAATCATTTCTTCAAAAAGCCTTTACAGCTGTTGAAAAAGATCCCTCAACAAAAGTAGAAGTAAACTTAGAAAAACAAACTATCAGCGCAGCTGGTGAAACAGAAAACTTTGAGATCAACAGTTATAAAAAAACTTGTTTACTGAATGGCTATGATGATATTGATTACCTGTTGAATTCCAAAAAAGAAATAGAAGAATTTGAAACCATTGAGAAATAAACCTTACATGAAAAAGAAAATAGCAGTATTAAATGGCGATGGCATCGGCCCCGAAGTGACGAAACAATCTATCCGTGTGTTGAATGCAGTGGCCGAACGCTTTGGTCATACATTCGAATATCATGAAGCATTGATCGGTGCAGATGCAATTGATAAAACAGGAACAGCATTACCTTCTGAAACAATTGACACCTGTCTTGATTGCGATGCAGTTTTATTTGGCGCTGTTGGTCATCCAAAATATGACAATGATCCCAATGCAAAAGTGAGACCCGAACAGGGAATATTAGGGATCAGAAAAGCGCTGCAATTATTTGCAAACATCCGACCAATTACTACTTACCCAACTTTACAACACCTCTGCCCTATCAAGCCAAAAAATATGGAAGGAGTTGATTTTATCATCTTCCGTGAATTGACAGGTGGAATTTATTTTGGTAAGAAACATACCGCCGAAGATGGAAGTTTTGCAAGCGATGAATGTTCCTATACTAAAGAAGAGATCGAAAGAATTTCCCGCCTGGCATTTCAATATGCACAAAAAAGAAGAAACAAACTGACACTGGTTGATAAAGCCAATGTTCTCGATACTTCAAGACTTTGGAGAAAGACGGTTCAACAAATAGCAACGGAATATCCAGATGTGAAAGTTGATTACATGTTTGTTGATAATGCTGCAATGCAGATCATCCTGAATCCAAAACAGTTTGATGTAGTGCTTACGGAAAACATGTTTGGTGATATTATCAGTGATGAAGCAAGTGTATTGAGTGGATCACTCGGTATGCTGCCATCAGCATCTATTGGAAATAAAACAGCTTTGTTTGAACCTATTCATGGTTCCTATCCACAAGCTGCCGGAAAAGACATCGCCAACCCAACAGGTTCTGTACTGAGTACTGTAATGATGCTTGAGCATTTTGGTATGAAAGAAGAGGCTGCCGTTGTAAGAAGTGCTGTTGAATGGACATTGGAAAACAATTTCGTTACAAAAGATATTGATCCCGTGAACTTCTATTTCACTTCCACTATTGGGGAGCTTTTGGTTGATTATGTAAGTGGAAAGATCCCGGGTTCAATTAAGAAAGAGAATATTGAATTACGTAAATCAACGATAATCTGAAGTCAGAAAGTCAGGAAGTCGGAAAGACCGAAAGACTTTTAAAATTTAGAATCATTCTTCCGGACTTACGGACTTGCCGACATCCGGACTAAATAAAATTGCTTGCCACAGTTCTTTTTTCAAAACGGCGGGTGTATATTTACAAAACATACATCCTCATGTTAAGGAATATAATAAATAATGTCATGAACCGTGTAGCCGCTATAATTATTGTGGTTGTCATTATTATTACTTCTACAGGAGGTGGTGCATGATAATAAATTAAAAAACTAATTATACAGTAACCCGCCTCCAAAAAGGCGGGTTTTTATTTTATCGCCTAAAACAAATCATATGGCATCCTATTATAACAACGAAACGATCATCTACTGGAACGGTGAGTTTGTAAAAGCCGCTGAAGCAAAGATGGATCTCTACAGCCAGAGTCTTCATTATGGCTATTCAGTATTTGAAGGTATTCGTTCTTACAAAACCGTGAATGGAGAAACAAAGATCTTCAAAGAAGTTGAACATTATGACAGGCTAAATAGGTCTGCGGAAGCACTGAACATGCCTTATCATTGGACAACGCAGGAATTGATAGATGCCACATATGAAATATTAAAGAGAAATGATCTGCAGGATGCTTATATACGTCCGGTTGTGTATGCCCCTACCAATATGAAATTTGATGTGAATGAAGAATCATTTATCGTAATTGAAGCATGGAAAATGCAACCTTTTCTTGGTGAAAAATTATTACGGGTAATGACATCCTCATTTCAACGTCCGAATCCAAAAGGATTTAAAATTCATGCAAAGGCTGCTGGCCATTATGTAAACTCTTTGCTTGCCAGTCATGAAGCAAAAGCAAATGGATATGATGAGGCCCTGTTACTTGATGTGAATAATTATGTAGCAGAAGCACCAGGAGCAAATTTCTTTTATGAGAAGGACGGAAAGCTATTTACTCCTGCATTGGGAAATATTTTACCTGGAATTACAAGGGCAACTATACTTGAATTATGTAATGACCTAAATATATCGGTTGAAGAAAAATTCTTCACTGTTGACGAATTGAAAAAAGCTGATGCTGCATTCTTTTGCGGTACCGGCGCCGAGGTAATTGGGTTTGAAAGTTTGGATGATTATAAATTTCCATTAAAGTGGAATGATAGTGTTTCAAGAAAAATTCAGATTACATATATGAAACTTGTGAAAGAAGATTTTTTTGAACCACAGAGCCAGGGAGACACAAAGAAACACAGAGAAGCCACGGTGTAACCGCATATGTTATAATTGGTGAGTAAAGAATAGGAAGTATAAGAGTGGGACGCAACGGAAGATGATAGTAGTAATAAAGCTGATAACATAAAAATAGAAATGAACGAACTAAATAAATATTCGAAAACAATTACACAAGATCCGACACAACCGGCGGCGCAGGCAATGTTGTATGGAATTGGCTTGACAGAAGATGATCTGAAGAAACCGCAGATCGGTGTGTGCAGCATGGGTTATGATGGTAATACATGTAACATGCATCTGAATGACCTGGCGAAAATAGTGAAGCAAGGTGTGTGGGATAATGACATGGTGGGTTTGATCTTTAATACGATCGGCATCAGTGACGGGATCAGTAATGGTACTGATGGAATGAGATATTCATTGGTAAGCCGTGACCTCATCGCTGACTCCATTGAATCAGTAATGGGTGGCTTTTATTATGATGGACTTATTGCGATACCAGGTTGTGATAAGAATATGCCGGGTTCGATCATTGCAATGGGAAGATTGGATCGTCCTTCGATAATGTTATATGGAGGCACAATTGCAGCGGGACATTATAAGGGACAAGACTTAAATATAATATCTGCATTTGAAGCTTTGGGGCAAAAAATTGCAGGCACTTTAAATCCTGAAGATTTTAAACAGATAGTTCAGCATTCATGCCCGGGAGCAGGTGCATGTGGTGGTATGTATACCGCAAACACAATGGCATCTGCAATTGAAGCATTGGGAATGAGTTTACCTTTCTCTTCTTCTAACCCCGCATTAAGTGACGAAAAGAAAAAAGAATGTTTGAATGCAGGGAAAGCATTGAGATTATTACTCGAAAAAAATATTCGTCCATCAGATATCATGACCCGCAAAGCATTTGAAAATGCGATCACCGTGATCATGATCCTGGGTGGCAGCACAAATGCAGTGTTGCATTTGATCGCAATGGCAAGATCAGTTGGTGTTCCTTTATCTATTGATGATTTTCAAACCATAAGTAATAAGGTACCCGTGTTAGCAGATTTCAAACCCTCTGGAAAATATCTTATGCAGGATCTTCACCAGCATGGTGGACTTCCGTCAGTAATGAAATATTTATTGTCGAAGGGATTGCTGCATGGCGATTGTTTGACAGTTACCGGTAAAACGGTTGCAGAAAATTTAGCAGGTGTTCCGGATCTTGATTTTAAGGCTCAAGACATTATTAAACCATTAAACCAGCCATTGAAAAAAACCGGACACCTGCAAATTCTGTATGGCAATCTTGCTGAGAAAGGAAGTGTTGCAAAAATCTCCGGTAAAGAAGGAGAAAAATTTGTTGGACCTGCAAGGGTCTTTGATGGTGAACAAAAATTAATTGCGGGAATACAGAGTGGCTTAGTAAAAGCAGGAGATGTAGTGGTAATAAAAAATGAAGGGCCGAAGGGTGCACCAGGTATGCCTGAAATGTTGAAACCAACTTCTGCGATCATTGGTGCAGGTTTGGGAAAAAATGTTGCATTGATCACTGACGGTCGTTTTAGCGGAGGCACTCATGGATTTGTTGTTGGCCATATTACTCCTGAATCATACGAAGGCGGATTGATCGGATTTGTACATGATGAAGATGTTATTGAAATTGATATAGCAAAGAACACTATCACTTTAAAAGTTAGCGATGAAGAAATAAAGAAGAGAAAGGTCAATTGGAAACAACCTGAATTGAAAGTAAACAGAGGTGTGTTGTATAAATATGCGATGTGTGTGAAGGATGCCAGCGAAGGATGTGTAACTGATGAGGCCCCGGCCCCCTCTAACTCCCCCAAAAGGGGAGAATTGGCAAGTACACAAGGCCAGCTTGTTGAAGAACCTATTGGTAACGGAAAAAGTTGAGTATTGAAAATTGAATATTGAATATTGAGCATTGAACATTTAAAAGAATTTTATGGATACACTTGAATTAACCAAAGAGAAAAAAACAAAAGCAGCTACCGAAAACATTTCAGGTAGTGAAGCGGTATTAAGAGCTTTTGTTGCTGAAGGTGTTGAAACCATCTTTGGTTATCCCGGCGGCGCTATCATGCCGATCTACGATGCATTGTATGATTATCATGAAAAGCTTACACACATATTAGTTCGGCATGAGCAAGGTGCTATACATGCAGCGCAAGGTTTTGCAAGAGTGAGTGGAAGAACCGGTGTTGTGTTTGCAACCAGTGGCCCCGGTGCTACAAATCTTGTAACAGGATTAGCCGATGCAATGATCGACTCCACTCCTGTTGTATGTATAACAGGACAGGTATTTGCTCATTTGCTTGGTACAGATGCGTTCCAGGAAACAGATGTAATAAATATTACAACTCCAGTTACCAAATGGAATTACCAGGTAACTGATGCGACTGAAATCCCACATGTATTAGCAAAGGCATTTTATATCGCCGGCAGTGGTCGTCCGGGCCCGGTGCTGATCGACATCACTAAAAATGCACAGCTACAATTATTCGATTACAATGGATATGAAAAGTGTGAGCATATAAGAAGCTATCGTCCTAAACCTATTGTACGTAAGGAATATATTGAACAGGCAGCGAAGCTGATTAATGAGGCTGAAAAACCATTTGTGATCTTTGGACAAGGAGTTATTCTTGGAAAAGCAGAAAAAGAATTTCAAAAATTTATTGAGAAAGCGGGCATCCCTGCTGCATGGACGATCATGGGTATGAGTGCAATACCAACTAACCATCCACTGGGAGTTGGTATGCTTGGTATGCATGGAAATTACGGACCCAATCTTTTGACAAATGAATGTGATGTATTGATCGCAATCGGTATGCGTTTCGATGACCGTGTTACCGGTAGACTTGATAAATATGCCAAGCAGGCAAAAGTTATTCATTTAGATATTGATCCATCTGAAATAGATAAGAATGTAAAAGCAACAGTACCTGTATGGGGTGATTGTAAAGAAACGTTACCATTATTAACTGAACTGGTTCAACAGAAAGTTTATCCTCAATGGTTGCAGAAGTTCACTGATTGCATGAAGAAAGAGCAGGAAAAATGTATTAAGGCAGAAATGAATCCTGATACAGAAGTTCTCACGATGGGAGAAGTAATTACTGCGATCAATGAATTAACAAAAGGGAATGCAGTGATCGTAACTGATGTCGGACAGCATCAAATGGTAGCATGTCGTTATGCCGAATATAATTCCAGCAAGAGTAATATCACAAGTGGCGGATTAGGTACAATGGGTTTTGCATTGCCTGCAGCAATTGGGGCCAGCTACGGTGCGCCGGACAGAACAGTTATTGCGATCATTGGTGATGGCGGTATTCAAATGACGATCCAGGAATTGGGCACCATCATGCAATTCAACCCTACTGTTAAGATCATTATCCTTAATAATAAATTTTTAGGAATGGTACGCCAGTGGCAGGAGTTGTTTCATAAGAACCGTTATTCATTTGTAGATATACAGAGCCCGGATTTTGTAATGGTTGCAAAGGGTTATGGTATCGAAGGAAAAAGTATTTGCAAAAGAGAAGATGTAAAAAGTGCATTAAAAGAAATGCTGGATCACAACGGAAGTTATTTGCTGGAAGTAATAGTGGGTAAGGAAAATAATGTATTTCCAATGGTGCCGCAAGGTCGTGGTGTTTCTGAGGTTGTATTGAGTAAAGACGAGATATAAATTTCCTGTATGGATGATAAAATAATTTCTGGAATTCCAGTTGAATACGAAGCAATAAAAGAAGCAACTATTGAATTGCAATTTAACATGGCTTCTGATCTGTATACCGGGAGTTTATTAAAAACACTGGCAGCTTCTAAACCATTAGGCAGGTTTCTTGAATTAGGAGCAGGTACAGGATTGGCAACAGCCTGGATAGTTTCAGGAATGGATGAAAAAAGTTCTTTGATCGCAATTGAGAACAATGAAATATTGATTGCTGTCGCAAATAAAAATATTGTTGATAACAGAGTTGATTGTATGCTGGCAGACGCCTACGAATGGATCAGGGATTATAAAGGGGAGAAATTTGATTTCATTTTTGCAGATGCAATGCCGGGCAAATACGATCTGTTTGATGAAACAATTGCAATGCTAACCAGCGGGGGCTTATATATTATCGACGATATGCTTCCTCAACCAAACTGGCCATTGGGGCATGATGAAAAAGTAAGATCGTTCATAATCGGCTTGGAAAGTAGGGATGATCTATTGATGACAAAAATGAATTGGTCAACAGGAATTATTATTATCACTAAAAAGTAAAATGATTGATATTTTAAACGAATTTTTTTAAACATTTTTATGACTAAGCAGGAATACACAATAACAGTTTACACAGAAAACCAAATTGGTTTACTGAACCGTATTGCTATTATCTTTTCAAGAAGAAAGATAAATGTGGAAAGTCTGAATACTTCTCCAAGTGAGATCGAAAGTGTACATCGCTTTACAATCGTCATTAATGAAGTGGAAGATGTAGTACGTAAACTATGCCGCCAAATTGAAAAACAGGTTGAAGTATTAAAAGCTTATTACAATACCAATGAAGAGATCGTTTGGCAGGAACTGGCTTTATATAAAGTACCTACTGATATTATTGCAGAAGAAGTAAAAGTGGAACGTTTACTTAGCCAGTTTGGAGCGAAAGCAGTCGTAATAAGAAAAGATTATACTGTGTTTGAAGTTAGTGGGCAACGGGCAGAAACTGATTCTTTCATTAAAGTCCTGGAACCATATGGATTAATTGAATTTGTAAGAAGTGCAAGAGTGGCGATCATAAAAAACAGTGACGGTTTTCATAAAAAATTAAAATCATTTGAATACAAAGAACCGGGCGAAGAAGTAGTAGAGAATGAATTTTTGAGTGAGAATGAGAAAGTGTTTAGTATGTGAGTGGTGAATTGTGAACAGGAATTACAAGAGTGCGACGCAACGAAAGATGAAAAGTGTTGATGTCGCTGGTAACATAAAAACAAAATTTTAAAAGTTTAAATCAAATACAATGGCAAAATTAAATTTCGGCGGCACAACAGAAAACGTTGTTACCCGTGAAGAATTTCCCCTGGCAAAAGCACAGGAAGTATTAAAGAGCGAAACTGTAGCGGTAATTGGTTATGGTGTGCAAGGTCCTGGCCAGGCATTGAATCAAAAAGATAATGGTATCAATGTGATCGTTGGTCAACGTAAAAATTCTAAGACATGGGATAAAGCGGTACGTGATGGATTTGTGCCCGGCGAAACATTGTTTGAAATTGAAGAAGCATTGCAGCGTGGTACTATTATATGTTACTTGTTGAGCGATGCTGCACAAATTGCTTTATGGCCAACTGTAAAAAAACATTTAACTCCTGGCAAAGCATTATATTTTTCTCATGGGTTTGGTATCACGTTCAATGAACAAACCGGTATTATACCTCCGAAAGATGTGGATGTATTCTTAGTGGCGCCCAAAGGTTCTGGAACTTCACTTCGCAGAATGTTCTTACAAGGTCGCGGCTTGAATAGTTCTTATGCTATTTTCCAGGATGCAACGGGTAAAGCATTTGACAGGGTAATTGCACTCGGTATTGCAGTAGGCAGTGGTTATTTATTTGAAACAGATTTCAAAAAAGAAGTGTACTCTGATCTTACTGGTGAAAGAGGAACACTGATGGGTGCGATCCAAGGAATTTTTGCTGCGCAGTACCAGGTATTGCGTGACAAGGGCCACTCTCCTTCTGAAGCATTTAACGAAACAGTTGAAGAGTTAACACAATCCTTGATGCCATTGGTTGCTGAGAATGGAATGGATTGGATGTATGCCAACTGTTCAACAACTGCACAACGTGGCGCATTGGATTGGTGGAAAAAATTCCGTGATGCGACAGCACCTGTATTTAAAGAATTATATGAAAGCGTTGCGGCCGGCAAAGAAAGCCAACGTTCAATTGATAGTAACAGCAAACCTGATTACAGGGAAAAACTGGAAGAAGAATTAAAAGAGTTACGTGAAAGTGAATTATGGCAGGCAGGTAAAACTGTTCGTTCATTGCGTCCGGAAAATCAACCGGCAAAAACTGAAAAGAAAAAAGCTGAAGCAGCAGTATAAAAATGAGTACAACAACAAATAATCTATCGCTGGATTTTGCTGGTGCAGCGCTACGATTGAAAAAGATCGTAACAAAAACTCCTTTACAGCGAAGCACCCATCTTTCAAAAAAATATGATTGTAATGTTTTTTTGAAACGGGAAGATCTGCAGGTAGTGAGAAGTTATAAACTACGTGGCGCCTACAACATGATGAGCAGCCTGCCAAAGGAACAATTGGATAGAGGTGTTGTTTGTGCCAGCGCCGGTAATCATGCACAGGGATTTGCATTCAGTTGCAAAAAGCTAAACGCAAAAGGTGTTGTATTCATGCCAACCATTACTCCTAATCAGAAAGTGAAACAAACACAAATGCATGGGGATGGCAATGTAGAAATAAAACTGGTCGGTGATACATTCGATGATTGCGCAATCATTGCAAAAAAATATACAGAGGACAATGGCATGGTCTTCATTCCTCCTTTTGATGATCATAGGATCATTGAAGGACAGGGAACGGTTGGTGTTGAGATACTGGAAGATCTAAACTATGTAGATTATTTATTTCTTCCGATCGGCGGTGGTGGATTGTGTGCAGGTGTTGGCTCCTATTTCAAAACTTATTCTCCCAAAACAAAGATCATAGGACTGGAACCTGAAGGTGCACCGGCAATGTATGAAGCGTTAAAAAAAGGCTCACCTGTTACACTGGATACTATTGATCGTTTTGTTGATGGTGCTGCTGTAAAAAGAGTAGGCGATATTACTTTTCCTATTTGCAAAGAAGTATTAGACGATATGCATCTTATATCCGAGGGGAAAGTTTGTTCGACCATTTTGAAATTATATAATGAAGATGCGATCGTGGTTGAACCAGCAGGTGCATTATCTATTGCTGCGTTGGATGATTTTGCCAATGAAATAAAATACAAAACTGTGGTATGCATTGTCAGTGGCAGCAATAATGATATCGATCGCATGCAGGAGATCAAAGAAAGAAGCCTGCAATATGAAGGGCTTAAGCATTATTTCCTGATCAACTTTGCACAACGTCCCGGCGCTTTAAAGGAATTTGTAAACAATGTGCTTGGGCCAACTGATGACATCACACGATTTGAGTACATGCAAAAGAATAATAAGGAAGCAGGGCCAGCGCTGGTTGGTATAGAATTGAAAAGCCGCGAAGATTATGATGCTCTCTTAAATAACCTGAATAAATATCATATTGGCTTTACAGAATTGAGTAAGGATAATAACTTATTCAGCTATTTGGTCTAAGATTGAACGAGACTTCCTTACATACAAAAAATAAAGCCTGCCTATAGCAGGCTTTTCAAATGAATTTTTTAATTGTAGTTTTTGGGTGGTGAAGGATTAGCCTCAGTGCCTGTCGGATCAACAGCCAGTGCACTGATCGGTTGCCCATCATCTTTGCCAACAAAAATATTATAGCTTATGTGGCTGTCAGTAACTTTTGGTACAAATAACACTTTTGTATAATTACCCTGCCTGATCTTATTTATAATCGTTTGAACATCACTGGATTTAAGGACAATGCTTCCAAAATACATATCCGGCCCATAAGTACTGCTTTTATGCTGGCCAGCATTAGTTAATCTATAATTAGGAGTTGGGTCAAACTGATTGGGACCACCTTTTACTTTCCATCCATGCAGTTTTAATTCATTACTTGCGTCAATAGTAAAAGTGAATATGATCTTCTCCGGATTGGCAGGAAAATCAGTGTTGCTTATCCAAAGAGTATCAAGAGTGCCACCAATCAATGCGGCGGCTGGCGCCACTGCTACAACAGCCTTTTTATCATTACTACCACTGTTAGCAAGTGTATCTGGCGTCTCGGTTTCTTGTGCATCTTTACACGAAACGATAACTATTAGTAGCCATGAAAAAAATGAAATAAAGCTGAGTTGATAAATAAATTTTCTCATGTCGGTAGTTTTTAGTTGTTGGCAATTTTAGTGGTCGTCTTTGTAACCATAAGTTAACTACTTTTTTAAGATTACAGAATTTTTATTCGCCAGGTGCAAATTTGATTAGCACTTAACCATCTTTTCTACCTTTCTAAATCAAAGACCTTTTTCAGTATTGAACTGCCTTACATTTGATCATATTAATATATTCAATAACTTTTTTTGATTTATTTTCGCTAAGATTTTTAAAACAAACTTTAAAAAGAGGAAGCGAATGTCAAAAGTAAAAGTTGGTTTAGTGCAGATGAGTTGTTCGGACAACAAAGAAGCGAATTTGCAAAAGGCAATAGAAAAAGTAAAAGAAGCTGCTGCAAAGGGTGCACAGATCGTTTGCTTGCAGGAATTGTTTACGTCTCTTTATTTCTGCGATGTGGAAGATTATGAAAATTTCAAATTGGCTGAACCTATACCTGGCCCTTCATCAGATGCCTTAAGCAAACTGGCTAAAGAATTAAATGTAGTGATCATTGCATCTCTCTTTGAAAAAAGAACACAGGGTATTTATCACAACACCACAGCTGTGTTAGATGCAGATGGTTCTTATCTCGGTAAATACAGGAAGATGCATATACCTGATGATCCGGCTTATAATGAAAAATTCTATTTTACTCCGGGTGATCTTGGTTATAAAGTTTTCAAAACAAAATATGCAACATTTGGTGTGTTGATCTGTTGGGATCAATGGTATCCTGAAGCTGCAAGAATCACTTCATTGATGGGTGCAGAAATTTTATTTTATCCAACGGCTATCGGCTGGGCTACTTCACAAGATGAAGCAACGAATACAGAACAATACAATGCATGGCAAACAATTCAACGGAGCCATTCTGTTGCGAATGCAGTGCATGTTGTAAGTGTAAATCGTGTAGGCTTTGAACAAAATGGTGCAATGAAATTCTGGGGTGGCTCATTTGTCAGCAACCCTTTTGGTACTTTAATATATAAAGCATCTCATGAAGATGAAGAAGTGGCTGTTGTTGAAATTGATACTAATAAAACTGATGGTTACAGAACACACTGGCCATTCTTAAGAGATAGAAGAATTGATTCTTACCAACCAATTACAAAAAGATTTATAGATGAAGAATAGTCGGGAAGACGGGAAGTCCGGAAGTCCGAAAGAATAGTTTAAAGCTCTGAGGTAACTCTTTTTATTTTTAAACCTCAAAATTTTGAACCATGGCATTTAAATTTGAAAAACTAATTGTTTGGCAAAAGTCCCTTGATCTTTCAGATGAAGTGAATCAACTTACAAAAACATTTCCTAAAGATGAGATCTATGTTTTGGCATCTCAAATAAAAAGAGCTGCCGATTCAGTTTCATTAAATATCGCTGAAGGCTCAACGGGACAATCTAATCCTGAATTTGGTAGATTTCTTGGAATTGCTTTACGTTCAAATATTGAAGTTGTAAGCTGTTTATATTTAGCACAAAGAAGAGGTTATATAGCAAAAGATAAATTTGAAAAAATATATTCCATGTGTGAAGAGATCCTTGTAATGATAAATTCATTACTCAAGTCATTAAAATAAAAACCAATCAAATTGGAGAAAAAAATTCTTTCCGACTTACCGTCTTCCGGACTTCCGGACTTGAAAACACCCAAAGACCTCGGTTACTATTTCCCAGCTGAGTTTGCTCCACATATTGCCACCTGGCTTAGTTGGCCGCATAAGGAAGCATCATGGCCGGGAAAGATCCATACTATTTATCCTTTCTATAGCCGCTTTATTAAATATTTGGCGCAGAGTGAAAAAGTTCGCATCAATGTAAATGATGAAGCAATGAAAGCTTTTGCAATAAGCTGCTTACAAAAAGAAGGCGTGGACCTGACACAAGTAGAATTTTTCTTTCATCCAACCAACGATGCATGGTGTCGTGATCACGGCCCTGCGTTTTTAATAAACCCCAAAGCTGATATAAAAAAAGTGATTGTTGACTGGAATTACAATGCCTGGGGTGGAAAGTATTTGCCTTGTGATCTGGACGATATTATTCCAACTAAAATTGCACAGCATTATGATATTCCGGTTTATCATCCCGGAATTATTATGGAAGGTGGTTCAGTTGATTTTAATGGAAAAGGCACGGTAATAACTTCAACTCTTTGTTTGTTGAATCAAAATCGCAACCCACATTTAAACCAAAAGCAGATCGAAGAATACTTGTACCATTATTACGGGCAGGAACAAGTGCTTTGGGTAGATGAAGGAATTGTGGGTGATGACACTGATGGCCATATTGACGACACAGTTCGTTTCGTAAATGAGGATACTATAATTACTGTGGTTGAAGAGAATGTAAACGATGAAAATCATGTTCTGCTTGAAAAAAATCTTAAGCAGCTTAAAGCAATGCGCTTGCTAAATGGCAAGCAATTAAACATTGTTGAGCTCCCCATGCCAGGTCATTTGGAGTATGAGGGTCAACGTCTTCCCTGCAGTTATGCTAATTTTTTTATTTGCAATAAATACGTAATTGTTCCTATCTTTAATTCTGAAAACGATGATCGGGCATTGCAAATAATTTCTGAATGTTTTTCTGAGCGTGAAGTTATAGGCATTGATTCCACTGAAATTATCTGGGGCTTAGGAAGTTTTCATTGTTTAAGCCAACAAGAACCTGCAAGTTAAAACCTACTATTACTACTGATTAGTATCATGAGAATCGTCATGATTGTTATTAAATTCTGCCCTATACTATGTGTTATTGGTTATTGAAATAATTTGAAAGACTTTAATTTGAACTTATCAATCAATTTAAATAAAAGATAGGTTATTATCTACTAACATTAAATCAATTAAATCACCTGTTTTATGAAATCGAAAATTTTATTAGCATTAATTACAATGTGCAGTTTTGTATCCGTAACTGCGCAAGATGAGCCAAAAAAAACGATGGAGATCTATGGTTTCATTATGATGGATGCGGGGTATAACTTTGACCAGATCCACCCAGACTGGTTTGACGTAGTTCGCCCTACTAAATTACCAACCTTCAAGAACCAGTATGGTACCGATGGTAATTTCTTTTTCTCCGTACGCCAAACACGTTTGGGTTTCAAGAATTATTTTCAGACTCCTCTTGGTGAATTGAAAACACATTTTGAATTTGAAATGTTTGGAACCGGTGTAGATGCTGGCCAAACCACAATGCGTTTAAGACATGCTTACGCGGAACTCGGAAAATTTGGTGTAGGTCAATATTGGAGTCCGTTTATGGATATAGATGTGTTTCCAAATACGGTGGAATATTGGGGCCCTACCGGAATGGCCTTCTTCAGAAATGTACAAGTACGCTTTATGCCCATCCAAGGGGACTCCCGTTTAACAATTGCGCTTGAAAGACCAGGTGCCAGCGCAGATCAGGGTGTATATGCTGGCCGGATCGAACTAGCAAACGTAAAACCAAGATTCCCTTTACCAGATCTATCAGCAGAATACCGTCATGCAGGAAAATGGGGGTATGTTGAACTCGCTGGTATTGCACGCAAAATGGAATGGGAAGACCAGGACAACTTAGGTCCAGATCTGTCTGGGGATGCTTTAGGATGGGGTCTTAATCTTAGTACAAATATTAAATTAGGTAAGAGAATCACTTTCCGCGGATCGGCGCTTTATGGAGAAGGTGTTCAGAACTATATGAATGATGCACCCGTGGATGTTGGTATCAAGAATACCGGTATTCCGGGCAACCCAATCGAGGGTGTGGCTTTGCCGGTTACAGGCCTGGTAGGTTTTTTTGATATTAACTGGAATGAAAAATTCAGTACTGCTATTGGTTATTCATCCATAGATATTGATAACTCGGATGCACAAACTAACGACGCATTTAAAAAAGGGCAATACATAGTTGGGAACCTTCTGTACTATCCTGTTAAGAACGCTATGATGGGTATAGAGTTTCAATACGGAGATCGTGAAAATTTCAACGCTACTGCTACTACCTTTTCACCATCGATCACTAAGGTTCAATTTTCTTTTAAATATAATTTTATGGAGACCTTCTATAAGAAATGATCCAGGATCCTTTAAAGAACAAAAAAATATTATTTAACCATTTCATTTATCAAAAATCTAGTAAGATGAAAAAGAATCTTTTCCAATCAGCATTGCGGATCTCCCTGTTGCTGACCGTACTTGTCTTTTTTGCTGGACCGGTATTAAAAGCACAAACCAAAGAGCAAATAGAAAAAGCATTAAATGATGCATATGAAAAATTCAAGAATCTGAAAGAAGGAAAAAATGCAGACTATATTAAAGAGTTGGCTACTGTAGATCCAAACATCTATGGAATTGCAATCGTAACAACGGATGGCCAGGTATACACCAAAGGCGATCTGAAAAGCGCCGTATCAATACAGTCAATTTCCAAAGTGTTTACGATGGCACGTGTAATAGAAGAAAATGGAGCGAAGTTTATTATGGATAAAATTGGTGTGGATGCCACTGGTATGCGATTTAATTCGATCGTTGCTGTGGAAATGCAGAAAGGAAAAGAAATTAATCCACTCGTAAATCCTGGAGCAATTGCGGCCACTAGTCTTGTAAAGGGAGCAGACTCTGCTGCCAAATGGAAAAGTATTATGGCCATTCACAGTGATTTTGCAGGAAGACAACTTTCTCTTGATATGCCGGTATATATAAGCGAAGCCGGAGATAATCTTCGCAACCAGGCGATCGCCCATCTTTTATTGGCCTATGGCAGAATGTATTTTGATCCTGTGCAGTCTACTGACATTTATACAAAACAATGTGCTATCAGCGTGAATGCAAAAGATCTTGCAGTGATGGCAGGCACCCTTGCCAATGGCGGAGTAAACCCTGTTACGAAGAAAGTTTGCGTTTCTGCTGAAACCGTAAAATACGTTTTACCGGTAATGGCGACAGCGGGTCTATATGACGACTCAGGTCAATGGCTTGAAGCAACAGGCGCACCTGCTAAATCCGGCGTTGGTGGCGGTATCATTGCTGTAGTTCCTGGCAAGTTTGGAATTGCAGTTATCTCTCCACCATTAACCCCTGCTGGAAATAGTGCGAAAGCAATTCAAACTATTAAATACATAATTGAACAATTAGCTGTAAATCCTTACCAGATCGTTCCTAAAAAATAAAACTTCCAGATATAACAAAAACAACCGGCCGCGATCAAAAAGGGCCGGTTGTTTTCTAATTAAAGAATTTGGCCTTCCTTTTCCTAAAGGCAGGTTCAGAATTCCGGATAACTAAATATTTGCCTGGCTAATTTTTTCCTTCAACGGGACATTAGTGTTGATCAATTTTATATAACTTCAATTTTATCATTACCTAACTTATGAAATTACAAACCTTTTTTAGGCCATTTGTTCCTGTATTATTTTTATCCCTGTTTTCAAATAATAGTTTTTCACAGGGTAGTAAAGATTCAGTTGTGCTTAATGACTCGCATTTTCATTTGACAAACTATGTACAGGAAGGAACAGACATCAAAAAGTTTCTTGAAATAATGGGAAACAAAGTTGGACGTGTTGCTTTGTTTGGTATCCCACTTCAGCAAATGTGGAATTACAATAACAGTGGCAACTTTGCTCCTACTTACTACCTGGCCAGCGACGACCCACTTTATTATTACTCTTTTACAGATGCCTATATAGCGATGGCTTACAAATCGCTTACCAAAGAACAGCAGGCAAGATTTGATCCGATGATCACCGGGTTCAATCCTGCTGATATGTATGCCACCGATCATATTAAAAGAGTATTGACAACATTTCCCGGAGTATTTACAGGCATTGGCGAATTCTCGATCCATAAAGAATTTGTTTCATCGAAAGTTGCTGGTCCTGTTGCTACGTTAAATAATCCCGCACTTGATCGCATACTTGATTTCTGCGCTGAATCAGGATTGCTTGTTATCCTGCATAATGACATCAATATGCCATTTCCAAAATCAGGACAGGAGAACTGGGATATTGAACAGATCAAAGCCTTGTTTGCAAGACATCGTAATACACCAATTATATGGGCACATTGCGGTGTAGGAAGAATTGTTCGTCCTATAAAAGATCAAATGGCCATGCTCGATAAAGCACTTGCAAATCCACAAGCAGGTAATATTTATATTGATATTTCATGGACAGAAGTAGCAAAGTATGTAACTGAAACACCCGAAGCAACTGCGAATGTAGCAGCTGTTATCAATAAATATCCTGACCGGTTTTTAATGGGTACCGATGAGGTGGCGCCATCTGACCAGGCTTCTTATCTAAAGATATTGGATATGTATAAACCATTATTTGATAAACTTACTCCCGAAGCAAAACAAAAATTATTAAAAGGCAATTATGAGCGATTGTTTGATGCTGCAAGAGTGAAAGTAAGAGCATGGGAAAAAGCTCATGCAAATGATCCCAAAAAGATCCCATCTGCAACCCCTTCTTCAGGTATTGAGAAAAATTGAAAAGGATTTTTTCAAATTAAAAAACAATAAACCATACTGCATGAAAATAGTTAAAGCACTATCAGCAACGATTATTTTATCAACCGTAGCCATTTTGTTTCCGTTAATGTTTTTTGCACAGAATGAAACCCCTGTACTGGATTCTCAAATAGTTCTTATGAAAAGGGGGACTGTAAAGGATACAACCTATGAAAATGTTGCATCCGGGGAGTTTACGCCTGGCAGAGGCTTCGATATGGTAAGAACCAAATTCGGAACTCTTAATATCAGTATTTATGCTATTGCCCGTTATCTTAATCAATTACCTGGCCATCAAACATGGTACGATCATCTTGGAAGACCTCGTGAGTTTGTTGGTCGAAATGATTTTTTCTGGCATAGAACTATGATATGGTTTTCAGGTTGGCTGGGTACTCCTAAATTAACTTATGCTGCCACTGTATGGACAGTTTTCACAACTCAGCAATCACTGATATATGGAAATATTCAGTATTCATTCAACAAACATTTCAGAGCTGGAATTGGTGTAGGACCAAATTTGTCAGTGCGTTCTATGCAGGGACCTTTTCCTTTCTACGCATCGACTGATCGTACAATGGGGGAAGAGGCGTTGAGAGGAGGATTTACAAATGGTGTCTGGCTAACAGGAGAAATTCTACCAAGGCTGAGATACAATTTAATGCTTGGAAACAATTTGAGTAGCTTAGGAATTAAAGCCGCTAATCTTACAAGAGATCTTTCAAAAAGTGCGACTATCTGGTGGATGCCTACAACTGGTGAATATGGGCCACGAGGTGGATTTGGGGATCTAGAGCATCATGAAAAAGCAGCTACTCGTTTTGGTGCTTCTTATGTTCATAGCCGTGAAGACAGATTCAATAATATAGGCACCCCTTCGCCGGATAACACTCAGGTAAGAATGACTGACGGAGTTTTGTTTTTTGAAACAGGCGCACTTGCAGATAACGTAACTGTTGACAATGCGGATGTAGATCAGTTTGCGGTTGATCTTGGTGTAAAGTATAAAGGATTCAACGCCTATTTAGAAGTATACGGACGTAAACTTTCAAATTTTACTGCAACCGGGCCTGTGCCAATCAATACTATCAAAGACTATGGATATGCTTTGCAACTTTCGCACATGATCATTCCAAGAAAACTTATGCTTTATGCTGTCAATTCCTATTTCTGGGATGAATTTAAAAGACATCCCTGGGAAGCGGGAGGTGGTGTAAACATATATCCACTTAAAAACAGGAGCTGGCGGTTAAATGCCCAGGCAATGAGAGTATATAAGAGTGCAGCTGGGGGAACTTTTGGACTTTATAAAGAAGGACAAACAGGAACAACGATCACGATTGGAACAGATATCATTCTATAATGAAATTGCAAATAGTGAAATTAAATTCCGATTAACAGCAACGATCATGTAGCACTTATAATAAAATGGTGTAAAAGATTTTTAATGCAATAAACCTTATCGATGAAAAAACCCGCATTGAAAAAAATGAACGCCACAAAGTCGATAGTGGCAAAATTCTTTTGTATAATGGTTTTATTTATGAGTGAAACCAAAGCGCAACAATTCAATTCTGATAGTTGGTTGTCAAAAGCTCATGGTACGATCACCCTCATTCCAACTATTGGACAAAGAAATTCGATGCTGATGAATACTTATTCCCTTTTTCCTAAATGGGAATTTACCATAGCTGCTTATTTGTACAATGATGATGGTGACCAAACGACAGATGATGGATATTCATCTTCGTTCTATGTCAAGTATATGTTTTATGAGAACAAAACAAAGACAGGAGGCGCAGCTGTAAAAGCTGGCACTGGATTATTTCCGGGTACGCTTGATGGTGAAGACAGGAGTAAAGACGCATTTCAAACTTATTGGATGAATGCGCCGGTAACCCTTCCATTTATGAAAAATAGATTGCAATGGGACATTATGCCGGGAGCAAGTATGACCAGGCAATATGGAATAGAAGAAAAAACTGCTTTTTCTTTTACATATTCTACCCGTGTGGCATGGTATCCCTGGAATGAAAAGGGATCAGTTGTAGCTGAAATTTTTGGCTCCATAGGAGAATCCAAATCTGTTCCTGAATACAAATTTGGCTGGCGCTGGGAACCCAGTCGTTATGCTGTTTTTGCGCTGACCTATGGAAATGAAATTAACGGTAATAATGGTGCAGGGTTTGAATTCGGTGTCATGCTATTTACACCACCGTTTGCATGTCTTGGTGGATGTAACACCGAAAAAAAATCTAAGAAGAAAAAATCACAACCAGCTTTGTGATTCATTTGAAAAGATAAGGAACAAACAGGTGTTAAACACCTGAATAAACTAGCACAATTATTAATAAAAAGATTTTGGAGCAATCCAAGTATTTTATTTACCTTAACATTACAGATTTACCCTACTTATCCAATCTCCTTTCCCTCCCATGAAAACAGCGTATATAAACCAAAATCAAAAGATCTCTTTGTAAAATAGCTTAGCTATTTGGCTTAGATCAATGAAACCCTGCTGAGCCTATACAAGAAGCGAAAAGTATGACTTTAGCTTTTTGGTTTTGATCAGCACCCCTGCCTGAACCTCTACAAGAAACGAAAAAATGGTTCGTAGCCTTGTGGCTATGATCAAAAACAATGCATTGAGACTTTGCATAAAATAAAAATATTCATGTATACAACTAAAATATTGTTACCCACGACTACAAAATACTGTAACCCACGACTATTAATTATGAGCTCTTCGTCAATTAAAAAAAATTAAAAACACTTGGTGATATTTCTCAATGGTAGAAATTTTCACTAAACCATTAATCAAAAATTAAAAATCATGAAAAAGTTAGTTTCACTATTAGCGTTTGTTATCATCATTGCACAATTAAATGCACAATTACCAAGAGTTATCATTTTAGCAACCGGGGGAACAATTGCAGGAGCAGGTGCTTCCGCTGACAGGGCCGGTTATACAGCAGGAAAAATTCCTATCGAAGATCTGATCGGTGCAATTCCAACTGTAAAGAAAATAGCCACTATCACTGGCGAGCAAATTTCTTCTGTAGGAAGCCAGGATATGACAATTGATATCTGGAAAAAACTTGCCGTTCGTATCAATGAGATCATTGCAAAGAAGGAAGCAGAGGGAATTGTTATTACACATGGTACCGACACACAGGAAGAAACCTCTTATTTTCTTGACCTTGTTATCCCATCAGCAATGCCGGTAGTGCTTACAGGTTCTATGCGAGCATCCACTGCGATCAGCGCAGATGGTCCAAAAAATTTGTATGACGCAATTACCGTAGCCATAGATCCAAAGAGCAAAGGCCGTGGAGTGCTGGTATCCTTTAATGAAGGCATATATGATGGAAGAGAGGTAATGAAAATGAGTACAACCTTTACAAATGCATTTGGATCACCAAATACAGGTGCTATTGGCCACGCTTATGATGGCAAAGTAGAATATTACGCAAATTCAGTAAGGGAAAGAGATCCCAAATCACCTGTCACTATCGCTGCTGATACAAAATTACCAAGGGTAGATATTGTTTACATGTATGCTGACGCTCCACCTGATATGATCGATATGTTGGTTGCTAAAAAAGTAGACGGTATCGTGATCGCAGGTGTTGGCAACGGTAATTTTAATAAAGCGTATATGGATGCAGTGAAAAGAGCAGTTGCAGCCGGCGTCATCGTTTGCCGTGCAAGCCGTACTCCTTCCGGCAGGGTTTTACTTCATGATGAGATCAATGATGATCAACTTGGCACTATCGTTTCTGATGACCTGACTCCTCAAAAAGCCAGGATATTATTGATGCTTGGTCTCACAAAGTCAAAAGATAAAAAGCAACTACAAGATCTTTTCTTTAAATATTGATAGAAGCTGATTTGATGTGCTGAAATTAATTGCACCCAGATAATATTATCTGGGTGCAATTAATTTAAAGTTTATTTTTTCCGACCAAAAATTAAAACAAAATGAACAAGATAAAATTTATTATGCTGCCTTTACTGATGCTTATTTGCTTTCAGTTTACACAGGCACAAAAAACCCGTACAGAAAGTGATTTACTTGGTAAAAAAGAAATCCCTTTTGATGCCTACTATGGAGTACAAACACTCCGGGCACTTGAGAATTTCCAGATCAGTGGAGTAAAAACAAACTTTTACCCGGATTATGTAAAGGCATATGCAATGGTGAAATTGGCTGCTGCCCGTGCCAATACCGAAGTAGGAAGAATGAAAAAAGACAGGATGGATGCAATTGAAAAAGCCTGCCAGGCCGTGATAGATGGAAAATACCATGACCAGTTTTTGACAGACATGTACCAGGGTGGTGCCGGTACATCTGCCAACATGAATGCCAATGAAGTGCTGGCCAATATTGCTCTTGAAATGATGGGCAAGAAAAAAGGAGAGTACCAGTTCATTGAACCACATGATGATCTGAACATGGGTCAGTCAACTAACGACGTATATCCTACCGCCATCCATGTGGCCTTGTTATTACATAATGACAAGTTGGTAAAAGAAGCAGAATTACTAGCCCAAGCTTTTCACAAAAAAGGAGAACAATTTAAAAACCTGGTGAAGATGGGCCGCACCGAAGGTCAGGATGCCGTACCCATGACTGTTGGGCAAGAATTTCATGCTTTTGGAGGACAGATTGATGGCGCCATTGATGCACTCCGAAAAAGTGAAGCCTATTTATACGAAGAAAATATGGGTGCAACCGCTATTGGTACAGGGTTAACTGCGAGCCCGGGTTATGCTGAAAAAACCGCAGTTCAACTTGCGAAAATTACCGGCAAACCAATGCATTTGGCAAAAGACCTGGTTGCTGCAACAAGCAGCATGCAGGCATTTGTAATGTATTCTTCATCTTTAAAAAACCTTGCTATTACTCTCTCCAAGATCAGCAGCGATTTGATCTTCCTGGCCTCAGGCCCCCGCAACGGTATTTTTGAGATCAATCTACCTGCACTTCAGCCAGGTTCATCCATTATGCCGGGAAAAGTAAATCCTGTAATGCCCGAGTTGATGAACCAGGTGTGTTACAAAGTTATGGGCAATGATGCAACGGTCGGAATAGCTTCACGGGACGGTCTCCTGCAATTAAATGCGTATGAGCCAGTGGTTGCTACCTCAATTATGGAATCACAAGCACTTTTTTTTAAGACGATACCGTTGTTTCGCAAAAACTGTATTGATGGAATTACAGCGAACGAAGCAGTTTTAAAACGTTATTTAGAAACTACTATAGGGATTGTAACAGCTCTTAATCCTGTTCTCGGATATGAAAAAACAACAGAGTTGGCAAAAGAAGCTCTTCAAAGTGGTAAGGGAATTCTTGAACTTATAAGAGAGAAAAAATTGTTGACTGAGGACCAGATCAAGAAGCTTATGGATCCTGCTGCCTTAACCGGGCAAAAACAGTAATATTAAACCCACAAACCTTATAAATAACAGACCCTTGAAATTAATAAAAGCCTATTCAAAAATTAAAAATACAAAGGGAACATTTGAAACGCTGCCACTGCTATGTTTGACCGTGGCAGCGTTTTTGTTGTTACCTTATCTATCCATTTGCCAGGAAAAGAAAACCGTTCCCGATGGTACGGAAGGATTGATCCTTGAGAAACGAAAGCCGGACTCAATATCAAAAAAGTTAGCGCCTAACGAATTCAATGGACCTTATTCAACTTTTAGAATAGGGCTTGGTTATATTGTTGATGCCTCCACATATAGCCAGGATGATGTTTTCAAAAAACAAATGGATACAGCGAATCTCAATATAGACCCAAAGGTGCAAACAAGAGATTTCCGAATACTAGGCAGTGGTGTGCTCACAACTGTAAAAAGAACTATAGCATGGAAATTTGCTTACATGTATGATGGGAATGAAAAAGTTTGGATGATGCGTGAATCAGGTATCACTGTCGGCGTACCAGAATTGAAAGGGCACATTTTTGTCGGCCGCACAAAAGAAGGTTTCTCCTTAATAAAAGTGATGAATGGCCACTCACCTTGGGGATATGAACGACAGATGGCATTAGATGTCATTCCCATTTTAGCAGATGGGATCAAATGGTTTGGCATGTTACCAAAATCAAAAATATTCTGGAACCTTGGGTACTATAATGATTTCATTTCAAAAGGCCAGGGCTTTTCAACTTTTGCATGGCAGTCTGTGGCCCGCATTGGTTGGTTGCCGATCAACGATCCCGAAAAGAAACAAACACTTCATATTGCTGCTAACCTTCGATATGCAAAACCTCTTGATGGAAAGATGACATTGAAGTCAAGACCTGAATCAAATAACACACCTCAACTAATTAATACGGGTTCATTTGATGCCGATCATTCAAGTCATATAGGAGGAGAAATATACTATACCAATAAACGTTTTACTATCGGCTCCGAAGTTATTACTCATAATTTTTATAGCGACAAAGGTGATCATAGTTTCACTGGTGGCAATGTTATGCTGAGCTACTCCATCACAGGTAGCACACGTCCTTATAGAACAGAAGGAAGTATTTTTGGATTCGTGCCTGTAAAAAAATCGGTATTTAAAGGAGGATTAGGAGAAATTGAAGCTGTGGTTTTTGTTTCTACACTTAATTTAAATGATGGTAATATAAAGGGAGGCCAAATGTGGCGTGTTACTCCAATGATCAACTGGTATATGACTAAAGTTATCCGGTTTGAACTTATCTATGGTTATGGAGTTCTGGACAGGTATGACATGAAAGGAAAAGTTCAATTCTTTGAAACCCGACTTCAGTTTACAATTATGTAAAATAATTTCATTTACAAACTACCTTAATACATTCCTAGATCAGTTTCTAATTTCAAGCCACGTTTTATCCAATTTAAATCGATCTCAAAATGAGCGAACCAACGGTCTCAGTTGAAAAAAAGAAAAGAAGAAGATCGATCCTTTCTTTTTTAGGATCAGCAGTTGTTGCATTAGCATTAACTTTTCTTATAAAAGAACCTCAATTCACCGACTCTCAATTATATGTGCTTTTTTTAATGTTCTTTGCGATCGGTTTATGGATAACAGAAGCAATCCCTCCGTTTGCCGTAAGCCTTTTCATAATTGCTTACCTTGTTTTTACCTTAGGCAATCCTAATCTTAATTCAGCTCCTGAGAAAATCGACAGGTATGTAAATACTTTTTCGAGTAGTATTATTTGGTTATTGCTCGGAGGTTTTTTTATGGCTACTGCCATGACAAAGACAAAACTGGATCAACAACTTTTAAGAGGTACACTGAAACTTTCCGGAACCAAACCGAGGAACATCTTAGTTGCCATAATGTTCACCACCATGACAGCTTCCATGCTAATGTCAAATACTGCAACAGCCGCCATGGTCGTTGCAGCAATTATGCCTTTGGTAACTTCAATTGGTAAAACAGGTTTCAGTAAAGCTTTATTATTAGGTGTATCTATTGCAGCCACTGTCGGTGGAATGGGTACTATTATAGGAACTCCCCCAAATGCAATTGCCGCAGGTATATTAGAAAATTCAGGCCATAAAATTGATTTTTTGAGCTGGATGAAATATGGAATGCCCGTAGCAACAGCACTCACTGCGATCAGCTGTTTTGTTTTACTTAAAGTGTTTGTAAAAAAAGCAGCTCCGGTCTCCTTTGAGTTTATGAACAAACAAACAAATGAAATAACAAAAGAACCAACTACTCAACGCAGGATCGTTATGGTTGTGATAATTGTTACAGTATTGTTTTGGCTAACAACTTCTGTTCATGGAATTACTGTTGCCGCAATTTCTGCAATTCCAATTGTAGTGCTTACCCTTACGGGTGTACTCGACAATGCCGATATAAAAAAATTGCCATGGGATACTCTTCTTTTGGTAGCAGGTGGATTATCGCTTGGTGAAGCGCTTCAATCCACAGGAATAATGAATCATTATGCAAATCAATTAAGGACTTTGGATGTTACTACCACAGCTTTCATTTTTATTCTTTCCTATGCCACTATGATCTTTTCAAACATCATGAGTAACTCCGCTACAGCTACGGTGTTAATTCCTTTGGGAATGGCTATTCTCATCGGTTTTGAATCGCAGGTTGCTTTAGCTATTGGCCTGGCAACTTCTACAGCATTATTTCTTCCGGTATCTACACCTCCTAATGCAATTGTCTACAGCACAGGAATGCTGGAACAAAAAGATTTTAGAATTGGAGGTGTATTGATTGCAATACTTGGACCATTGCTGGCCGTTTTGTGGGTATTATTTCTAAATCGTTAAATCGGAATCTTTCATACAAGATCAAAAATCGACGCTAAAAGAAAGAGCCAGGAAATTATCATCTGCAAAAGGGCTAAAATAAAAAATACCAGCCCTGAATCTTCCGAAATAGTATTCTCCTAAAACTCCATACTGTATTTCCCGGTCAGATTCATATAATCTTGTTCTTTGTGCTAGTATGCCTAGTCTTAATTGTTTGATCGGATTTACAGCTAATTCGGAATACATATAAAAGAAATTATTTTCCTTACCGGCAAAATCAAATACATGTTCGCTTTCTGAATAGAGGTCAAATTTTTTATACTCAATATCAATTTCAAGTCCGGTGGCAATACCATCTGTACTTCCAAAAACTATTCCTGCCATTGGAGTAATTTCAAATTTCACCGCTTTTCCGAAATTGAAATTCCAACCTGCAAAAATTGAGGCTGTATTCATCGCTTCATAATTATATCTTCCTTCCAGGTGAATTGATTTTCCATCCGCATAGAAAGTAGGATTAAAAAAACTTTCTCCCCCGGGAACTATAAAGTATTCCGTCCATGCAGAAAAATTCCATTTTGAATTTGAGGAATCAGTTACTGTTTGCTGAGCAAATAGTTTGATCGATATAAATCCAAGCAACAGTAGTAAATATTTTTTACGCATCATCAACCTCCTAGAGCGATAGTTATTAAAACCAATATAATTCCAACTAAGGTCATTCCTAAACTCATTAACCATTTATTGGAACCGACATACTTCGCCAACGACCATCCGCAAAAAAACATCAGCACAATAGCGACCATGTTTGAGATACGTAATGCCAGTTGCGTATCACGAATAAAAATAAAAGGTATAACAATTGGAAAAGCAGAAATAAGCATCAGGAAAAAGATCATCAACGATCTTTTAAGATCTCTTGTTGTTAGCCTCACTTGCGATGTCGATCCTGCTAATTTCGCTAACTTATTTCTTATTTGTTCCAGTTCCTCTGCTTCCAATACAGAAGCTATTGAAGGGGGCAATGAATCAGAGATATACTTTCTCGCTTTATCCGCATCCGAAGTTGTAAGAACGGAATCCAGTATTGCTTTGTTCCTGCTTCGTTGCACAATAGTACTAACTATATAACCTATTGCATCCACTAATCCCCATGCGATATTACAGCTGATCGCCGCTAATATCAATTGTCTTATTTCTGTATTTTTTGCATTAGCAATACCTATAGAACATGTAAAAGTGAGGGTCATTATTATGCCGAACAAGATCTCAGAAACCCTGTCCATTGTATTTAATAAAGGCTTTGGCTTGGAAATCGCCATAGAAAAATTCAAGTTTTATTTAAGATAACTTATTTTCTATTTTTCAAAGACTCCGGGTTCACAAGGTTTGGAATAAAATTATTCTTATAAAACTGGATGATATTTTCTGCCGCCATTCTTGACATTTCATTTCTTGCTTCTATTGTTGCAGAACCAATATGAGGCAGGATACAAACATTTTCCATTTCTAAAAGAGGGTTATCTTTCTTCATTGGTTCAGGATTAGTAACATCAAGCCCTGCACCCCAGATTGTGCCATTATTCAACGCATCAATAAGATCCATTTCATTATGAATTCCTCCTCTTGCAGTATTTATAAAAATTGAAGTGGGTTTCATTTTGTTGAACGCCTCCTTATCAAAAATCTCTTTGGTTTCTTTACTCATAACTGAGTGAACAGAGATCACATCGCTCTGCTGTAGCAATTCATCAAAACTTACTTGTTTAGCACCATAAAGCTTTTCGGCATCAGGATTTCCTTTTCTATTACAATAAATAATATTCATATTGTAAGCTCCTTTACAACGACGTGCCATTGCAAGACCAATTCGTCCTAATCCGAATATGCCAAGTGTTTTATTATTTAACTCGATCCCAAGATTTGCATTTGGTTTGAAATAGGTCCACTCCCCTCTTAAAATTCCCTTGTGCATATAAAAGAATTTTCTTGCAACGGCGATCATTAGTCCAAAAGCAATATCGGCCGTTGCTTCATTCATAGCTCCGGGAGCATAGCCAATAGGTATTCCAAGTTTTGTAGCAAGGGGAACATCGATATTATCATAGCCCACAGCAAACTGCGAGATCATTTCAAGATGTGAGCAGGCATTAATAAAATCGGTGCCAATATTATCGGCGCTTACGCAAAGAATTACATTATGCTTTTTACCCTCAGCAATTAGTTCCTGGTCAGTCATCGGCCATTCATGCGGCCAGGCGGTTACAGAAAATCCCTCTTTACGAAGCATCTCCACACCTAGAACGGGGATCTTGCGTGTAACGAGTATTTTTATTTCATCAAACTTTCGTTTCATCCTTTTTAATTGAAATAAAAATACAAAGGAATCCCGACTGCTGTTGAAATTAGTGGTTATCCTCTTCTACATTACAATTATGTTGTGTTCTGCCTGCAGGTGGCACAGTACCAGACATACGATTTTCAGGCTTAATTCTTCCAATAGAACTGCATCCTGCTATGTGGAATACTTTTGATGAAGAGTTAGATGTCCAGAAGAATACTGTAGTCGTAGTATCATTTGTTGGCGAATCGGCCTTTTCATTTATCCATAGTGGTGCAGTCCATGCTTTGTCAGTACTGTTTTGAATAACTTTTGCATAGTAGAACCAGGGATTTTTATTGGCGAAAATTCCTGTAACAGGATAAATTCCATTCTTTGAAACACTGATAGTTTCCAATAAACCATCTTTTGCTTTCCAATCAGTAGCAGCGGTAGATAATTGGGGCTCTACTTCGGCGCCATAAATCTCAATCTCATAAGTTGAATTAGGCTCATCTGCATCTTCTATCAATATTTTAATATCGAGTTCGGATTCTTCTCCGGCGGAAACATGTGAACCCATTAAACTATCATTTATATATAAAATGACCTTCAGGTTTCTATCTTCCGTTGCGAAAGTGCGGTTTAAACGTACTGCTTCAAAAATGGTAGTTTCAGATAATGATTTGGCAATAATTCCCACACGGGCATCTGTTATATCTCCCCAATTCTTATAATGATTATCCTGTCCTACTGAAGGCGACACATGAAATCCCTGTTTTAAATAAAAAAAATAGTCATTCTCATATGGATCATATTTAAAATCCACTTCAACCGTTTCTGATAAAGCTGGTCCGCTCAATACTTCTATGAGATGAACATAAGGATCCATTGCTTTTACAAGATCTTTGAAATGAGGGCCGAGATCGTTAGGATCAATGCCATAATCATTGAACATATTTTTCTTTATACCTGTGTTTATACCACCATAAAATAGATCCATATGTACATCCGGGTGATTCATTTGCAAAACAGGTTGCTTAGGAAGTGTTTTAAGTTTTTCCAATAATCCCTTGAAGTCCCCGTTTCCCACAGTGAGCACTTCATCAATACCAAATACATTGATATGATTGCCGGCTGAAATGGTGGAAAATTCTTGTCCATAAAGCGCAATAAAATTTGAACTCGTAGCTTCCTGCGCTGCTTTAATTAGAGGTTTGATGCTGATCGTTTCAGTACGCTCAACATTATTTTCTTTCCACTTCCTGGTAACAGTTACGTTGCTGCTGCCATTATATAATGCTGGTTGTGTCGCGATCAAAACTCCATCTTTTCTTTCTTTTCCTAATGATTCTGCATCACTATGGTTATGCGGAGTTTCAGCAAAAAAATTAAGACCCTTTGATTTCGCCATAGCAAATGCCTGCACAGGAGTGCCGCTGCCATCGCTGATCAACGTATGAGCATGCAACAATCCTAAGTAAACTTTTTGTGAAGGATCTATTTGCGCAAAAGATGTTACATAAACAAAGAAGGCAATTAATAGTGGTATCTTTTTCATAAAGAAAATTTTTGTGACTTGTAAAACCACAAGGAGAAGTTCCTACAATGTACAAAGGAAAACAAACGAAATAAATACCACAAAGGTGGTAGTTATAATTGATGACTTAATGATCTTACAAGTTATTACTTATCTACGCTTCCCTTCAAGGTTACTTTTTTATCAGGAGTTTTAAAACTGTCAAGCATATCGACCGATATTTTATCGCCGTCAAAATAAAAAGTCATGATCTCTGTATGTGGACTATCAATATATCGTAATTGCATTTGCAAAGTAGCAGGTCCTTTCCACCTATAGCTTCCAGCTATCTGTGATGGCGGCAATCCTTCAAAGTGGTTTTTTGCACCTGCCACTAATGAAGGGCCCAACAAGTTGGTCTTCCCTTCGATCCAATTACCATTCCCAAAATTCAGCGCATAAGAGTCCATATTTGTTTTGATCGTAAGTGCAATGCCTGTGCTCTTTTGAGCAAATGAGATCTTTTCTATCTTTTTTTCATTAGAATCTATCTTAAAACTTTTTCCGGAAACAGAAATTGTTTTAAAAGTACTATCTGGTTTTGAAGGTAACGGAAGCTTTAGTTGCCCTAATCTTTTTTTAAGAACGGCAGCATCATTTTTATTTAATGTTGACTGATTAGCTTGTATAGCTGGCAATAAATATTTCCAAACAAGATTTAATTCGCCCTGCATATCCATAGTTTCAGATGTAATGGCAATTACCACATCTTGCTCTGGTAACACCAACGCATACTGCCCAAAAGCACCATCACCACGATATGAATTATGGCGACTGCGCCAGAACTGGTAACAATAGCCTTGCTTCCAATCACTGGAATCTTTTTTGGTCTGCTCATCATAGGGAGCATTATCGATCTTAGTAGTTGTGGCTTCCTCCACCCATTCTTCTGGTATAATTTGTTCGCCGTTCCATTTTCCTTTTTGCAAATAAAGTTGTGCAAACTTGGCAATGTCTTCAGTTTTTATTCTAAATCCCCAGCCACCTACATTAATTCCTGATGGATCAGTTTCCCAATCCATTCCCACAATGCCCAATGGTTTAAATAATCTTGGTGTCAGGTAGTCAATTATTTTTTCACCTGTAACTTTTTGCACAATTGCAGAAAGCATATATGTAGCAGCAGAGTTATATAAGAACACAGCGCCTGGTTTATTAAGAACAGGAGTGGCGAAAAAAGATTTGATCCAATCATCGGTTACAACAACAGGGCCTGTAGGATCCGGATGTTGTCCTGCTGTCATTGATAACAGATCCCTGACTTTTAAGTCCGATAAAAGTGGAGTAATAGTTTTCGGAAGTTTATCAGGGAAAAAAGAAATGACTTTATCATTTACACTTATCTTTTTTTCAGCAACAGCAAAACCAACTGCTGTAGAAGTAAAGCTTTTACTAAGAGAATATAATGTGTGTTTCAGATCAGGACGATAAGGATTCCACCATCCTTCAGCTATAACTTTTCCATGTCGAAGGATCATAATGCTATGCATTTCATGCTTTGTTTGTGAAATAGCATCAAGAAATTCCATAATCCCTTTGGAAGAAACTCCTTCATTTTCCGGTGTGCTACGCGGAAGTTTAGTTGTCTGGGAACTTACCCTGGCAGTTTGAGAACTTACCTTAGTTGTTTGGGAACTTGTCTTACCTCTTTGAGAATTTACCTGGAAACTAAAAAAAAGAAAAAGTAATGCAGTTATAAAAGAAGCTTTCCTGATTGCCATTTTTAAAAATTGTAGAGATGAAATAAAACAGCCTGTAATATAAACTACAATTTAATGAAATAATGAAAAGGCAAATACAAAAAGCCCGTACTAAGACAGGCGAAATATACAGGTAGCAAAACTATTTAGGCTTTCTCTTCTCTTTCAACGGTAATGCTGCATTCACCGATCAATGCTGCTAATGCACCAACTGCTGCAAGTACCGGAGCGAATACCGCTCCTACTACGCCAAGGCTTAAAGGAAAACTCATCAACTCCCTGCCGTCTTTCTCGTGAATACTGATCTTCCTTACATTTCCTTCTTTCACCAATTCTTTTACTTTGTTCAGCACTTTTTCTCCCTGAACTTTAAAAGTTTCTTTTGTTATAGTTGCCATAATACGAGGATTTACTAAATAGACTAAAAAATGATGCCAGAATGTAACTTTTTTTTGGAAAGGCTTTTGCAGTATAGTTTGAAATTTAAAGAACTATGGCTTTACCAGCCAGTCAATCTGCACAGCTACAACACTTTTTCAATCATTCTAAATTCGAAGAATGTGGCGGATTAATTACTGATCTCGATGGTACAGCCATTCATGAATTCGAGGGTCGTTACAGCATTCCCCAATCAGTTCAATTGGGTTTAGATAAAATTTATGAGCTCGGAAGGCCCATCGTTTTAAATACACTTCGGTTTCCTTTATCTGTTATTCGAACCTTTGGACAGGAATGGTATAAAATTTCCAATGCCCCAATACCCACTGTTTTAATGAATGGAAGCCAGCTTGGCTATATCATGCAAAACAATGAGGGCAATTTTCTCTACAATGAGATCGATGCTTTTCCCCTTGAACCAAACGAAATAGCAGCTGTTTTGCAAATAGTCACAAGCTTTATTAAAAACAACGATCTTGATCTGCTTGTATTTTATTATCCCCGTGATTGGGAACAGGGAGAAATAATATGGACACCGCTTGCAGATAAGATTGAAACAGTTCAAAAAAAATACCTGAGTGCATCTAAAGTATATTCTTCTTCATTGGAAAATTTACAATCGGATCTGCATGCCCAGGAAATATGCATGATCTTTTTACTCATCGATGTGCCACAAGACAGGCTCATGGCGTATCAGCATACAAAACGAAATAATTTTTTTACACATAAAGGAGTTGACAAAGATTTTGGTGCGCAGAAAATAGCAGATCATTTACAATTCGAATTAAAACATTCAATAGGTGCAGGTGATTCTGAAATGGATAATTTTTTACGTTCGGTCGGACTTGCTATTCATGTTGCCAATCCCCTTCTTTCTTATGAGAGCTTGTTGCCACCGATCAAAGTGAAAAATTCTTCGGAGTTTGGAGAAATACTTTTTGAATTAGCTGCTATGCAGCGAAATGTTATTGGTTAAATTATATTATGCCCGCATATACACCATCACAAATAAAGTCGAAAACAGCATTGGCCAGAAAAGTGGTAAAGCATCACTTTGGCAAGTCAGTGGAAAAAATTGAATTTAAACCAGCCGGTAAAACCAATTTTGTTTTTGATGTAGTTACAAAAGAGGGAAATTTTATTGTTCGCATAGCCAATTCCCGGGCTAAGCTCAATGATTTTATGAAAGAACAATGGGTTACGCAAAAGGCGTTGGAGGTAGGCGTACCTGTTCCCGAAATTTTAGAAGTAGGGCATGAGATCATTCCCTTTCCTTATATGCTGCAACAAAAAATAGAAGGAGAAGAAGCCGTAAATCACCCTGACAGATTGAATATCCTGCACAAACTTGGTAAATATGCCCGTATGATCCATTCAGTACCCACCACTGGTTTTGGAAAAGTATTTGATTGGTCAAAAAATAAATTATCACAGAAAAAAACCTGGGCGGAGTTTTTAGAAAAAGAACTCCAGGTTGATGAAGGATTCAAATTTCTCCATGACAATGATATCTTGTCTAAAAAGAAAATAAACAGGCTCAATGTGGAGTTTGCAAAATTAAAAAGATGGAAGGTCACTCCTTGCCTAAATCATTGTGATCTTCGTTTGAAAAATGTAATTGTGAATGAAGCCGGGGAAATAAAAGCGATCCTTGATTGGGAAGATTGTTCATCTAACTGTGCCCCCTATTGGGATTTTTCTATAGCACTTCATGATCTGTCTATTGATGGAAAACAAAAATTTTTAGAAGGCTATGAGCCGGATGTTGAAGAATTTAGTAAAAGGGCTTATGCACTTACAGTCTTTAATATCATTAATTATATCCCCGCATTACAAAGAATTATAGCTAAAAAAGACAAGAACGGGTTAGCATTCTACAAGCTACGCCTTGATGGCGCAATGGATCTGTTCTCTATTTAAGCTTGAAAAATATCAACAGTAAGGCGTGAACTGTCTATTGCTTTTTCAATCTTCTATTTATTTACTGTTAACAGAAAGTAGATTTATTTAGTTAATCAATATATTTAGGGCCTTAAAATATTGATATGCTAAAACTCAACAGCTTTCTTTTTTTCATTTTGCTCGTTATCCAAAGTTTTGGACAAAAATTAGACAAATTAACCGTAGAAAAGATCATGCGGGATCCGAATTGGATCGGCACCTCTCCTTCCAATGTTCAGTGGAGTAATGATGGAAAAAACATTTATTTTAATTGGAACCCTGAAAAGGCTCTTGCCGACTCACTCTATTATATAACGCTTAGCAATAAAACTCCAGTCAAAGTCACTCCTGCTGAAATACGGATCATCCGGGCAACAGGAAACTATGTGTACAATACTTCACGTTCTGCTTATGTGCTGGCAAAAGATGGAGATATTTTTTATACAGAATTAAAAACCGGTAAAACAAAACGCATTACTCAAACCGCAGATGCGGAAAGCAACGCACAGTTTTCTTTTAATGATTCAAAGATCGCCTATACCCGTAACCAGAATCTGTATGCATGGGATATAATGTCAGGAGAAACTATGCAGCTTACAAACCTGCAAACTGGCGCCGCTGCCGCCGCACCACCCACTACTGGTTTTGGTGGTGGCAGGGGAAATAACCAGGCCGCAACTAATAGCAACGCAAGCAGCAATCCGCAGGAAGACTGGTTAAAAAATGATCAGCTGGCATATTTTGAAGTATTAAAATCAAGAAAAGAAAAAAGAGAGAAAGGTGAAGCTTATAATAAAACAATACCGAAGGCAAAAGAGCTTCGAAATATTAATATAGAAGATAAAGCCTTGCAAGGTCTTAGTCTAAGTCCTGATGGTCGTTTTATCAGTTATCGTTTATTTAAAACTGCACCCCCTGCAAAGACTACGATCGTTCCAAGTTATGTAACTGAAACAGGTTTTACCACTGACATCCCGGCCCGGACAAAAGTTGGTACAGTACCGGGTACTTCAGAATTCTTTATTTATGACAGGGAAAGAGATACAGTTTTTGCAGTAAAGATCGATTCAACTTTCCCGGGCATAAGAGATCTGCCGGATTATGTAAAAGACTATCCAAAACAATTGGAACGAAGAAACAGAAGACCTACAAACAGAACCGTGACGTTTAATTCATTTGTCTGGTCCAACAACGGCGCAAACGGAGTACTTGAAATTCGTTCAGCAGATAATAAAGACCGCTGGCTGATGTTATGGGATACAGCAACTCATGCATTAAAATTATTGGACCGTCAAAGAGATGAAGCATGGATCGGCGGACCTGGTATTGGATTTGGTCGTAATATCGGCTGGATCGATGATAATACTGTTTGGTTTCAATCAGAAGCATCTGGTTATTCTCATTTGTATACAGTTAACATAAAAACAAATGAACGAAAAGCATTGACCTCGGGTAAATATGAAGTGCAGCAAACACAGCTAAGCAATGACAAGAAATTCTTTTATATCATCACCAATGAAGTGCATCCGGGTGAGCAACAGTTCTATCGTTTAGCAATTGCAGATGGTAAAAAAGAACGTATAACGACAATGACAGGTGCTTACCAGGTTACTGTTTCACCTGACGAAAAATATCTTGCTGTTCTTTATTCTTATTCAACTAAACCATGGGAATTGTATTTGCAGGAAAATAAACCCGGAGGAAAAATTGAACAAATAACAAACAAGGCACAGAGCGATGAATTTAAATCATACTCATGGAGAGATCCTGAAGTAATAACATTTACTGCCTCAGATGGTGCACAGGTTTATGCAAGAGTTTATAAACCAACAAATCCTCATCCCAATAAGCCAGCTGTTCTATTTGTACACGGAGCAGGCTACCTACAGAATGCTCATAAATGGTGGAGCAGTTATTTCAGAGAATTTATGTTCAACAATATGCTTGCTGATAATGGGTATTATGTGTTGGATGTTGATTATCGAGGCAGCGCAGGCTATGGAAGAGATTGGAGAACGGGGATCTATCGTTTTATGGGTGGTAAAGACCTAAGCGATCATGTGGATGCTGCAAATTATTTAGCAAAAACTTATGGAGTAAATCCACAGCATATCGGTTTATATGGCGGCTCTTACGGAGGATTTATAACGTTGATGGGAATGTTTAATAATCCCGATGTATTTGCTGCAGGTGCCGCATTAAGACCTGTTACTGATTGGGCCAATTATAATCATGGCTACACAGCGAATATTCTCAATGAACCATTCAATGATAGTCTTGCTTACAGGAAAAGCTCACCATACTATTATGCTAATGGATTAAAAGGGAATTTACTTATTTGCCATGGCATGGTAGATGTGAATGTGCATTACCAGGATGCTG
>Ga0193738_1000226_pt1 | contig 39075 bp, 60 predicted proteins | sample L2a1metaG_FD_144927 | JGI IMG/M metagenome (GOLD analysis project Ga0193738, IMG submission 144927) | Soil microbial communities from a riparian zone of the East river system, Colorado, United States - L2a1 | ecosystem: Environmental > Terrestrial > Soil > Riparian zone | place: USA: East River... | reverse complement strand
CGGCGGCTCACCGAGGACTACTACAAGCAAAACACCGCCCTGGAAGAGCAGAAGAAAGGGTTGCAGGAGGCCAAGGCCGAGATCGAGGGTTTCTCCGGTGCGCTCACCGAACAGCAGCGGGCGATCCGGGAGAACACCCGGGACACCGCCGACTACACCGGCAAGTTGAAGGCCATCCCTCCGGCGATCCGCACCAAGATCGAGGCCGAGGGGATCATCCCCACCACTCGGGGTGTCGCCCGGATTGCTGACAAGTACGACCTGCTCGACGGCAAGCAGATCAGGTCGCTGATCGAGGCGTCCGGGGCCGAGACCAGTGTCAAGAAGGTCCAGCGGGTGATCAACAAGATGAACGAGGCGGACCGGAAGAAGGCCACCCCGGAGATCGACGTGAAGGCCGACAAGGCGGAGAAGGTGGCGAAGAAGGTCAACGATGCGTTGCAACAACTCGACGTGTTCGACATCTTCCCGGAGGTCGACCTGGACCCCGCCAAGTTCGACACCAAGAACAAGAACGTGAAGAAGAAGGCCGACGAGACCGGCAAGTTGAACCCGAAGATCAAGGTCGACGCCCAGACCGAGCAGGCCAGCACGGACCTCACCGGCATCCAGAATCAGGTGAACAACCTGCCGCCCGACAAGACGGTCACCATCCACGTCAACTACAAGACCAGCGGTAAGCCGCCCGGGACTGCGTCCGGTGGCATCTTCGGTGGAGCCCAGACCCGGATCATCGGCGAGGCTGGACCGGAGGCCGTGGTTCCCTTGTCCCGGCCGTTGTCGCAGGTCGACCCGGCGGTCAGGGAACTGTCTGCGATCGCCCAGGGGATGCGGTTCGGTGCGGCACAGAGGCAGCGTGCGGTCGCACAGCGGGTGGTCGACGTGGGCGGCATCCAGATCATCACCCCCACCACGGACCCGGGGGCGGTCGCGCAGGAAATGGTGAACCGGCTCGTCGCGGTCGGCTACTAGGAGGCAGTCATGGCATGGGAGGGCTACTTCACCTACGCGGGACAGGAGTTCATCAACGCCCAGCGCACCGAGGCGTACGCCGAACAGGCGGGTGCGGGCTGGTTGAAGGGCTGCTTCAGCACCACTGACCTGGGCACCATGCTCGGCGAGCACTACCGGTCCCCCCTGCTGGACCCGGCGCCGTGGACCGACCCGGACGCCCCCGAGTCCTACGACTTCTTCGGCGTGTACCCGTTGGGGGTGACCGGGCTGGAAGACTCCACCCGGCAGGGTGCGGTGATCGAGTCCACCAGCGACGGCGGCACCGTGGGTCGGGTCCGGCACGGCACCCGGGCAGTGGTTTTCAACGTGGCCCTGGTGGGCGGCTCGGACTGTGCGGTCGACTACGGCGCACGGTGGCTGCGTCGACTCCTTCTCGGGGCGGCCTGCGGCACCCAAGCGTCCGAGTCCTGTTCCGGTGACGACCTGTGCTACCTGTCCTGTGAACCGGTCCTGGACTGGGAGGGTGGCGGCCAGTTCGACTGGGTGGGGTGCCTCGACCCGTACGAGCGGTCGCTACGGCGGGTGGTGTTCAACGCCGGTCCCACCATCAACGGCAAGCAGTACCCCGCCGACGGTGGGGCAGTGTGGCTGGCGTCGATCACGGCGGTGGCTGGGAACCCGTGGGAGTTCGGTTCCGAGGTTCCGATCGTGGAGCAGTTCGGGGTGGTCACCGACCCGTACATGTGCGAGCCCGCCGGTCTGGTGAACATGAACGGGCCAGTGGTGGACGACTCGGCGTGCAAGCCCGCTTCGTACTTCCCGGTGTTCGACCCCCTGTGCCCGGCGTTCATCGAACCGCCCGCCTACCCGTCGGTGGCGCTCGGCTGTTTCACCCCGCCCGCGAACTGGAAGCGCCGCCAGTTCACCATCCCCGAAGAGTTCATCCCGTTGTGGGGTGAGGTGGTCCCGAAGATCGAGGTACACGCCACCGCCACCACGTCGGTCCGCAACCTGCGGCTCCGGTTCTACGCCGACGTGGATGGCGACGGTGATATCTCGGACGACTCTTGCGCCTACTGCGGCGACATCTTGATCTCCTACGTCCCCGCCGGGGAGACGCTGGTGCTCGATGGGTCTGACCAGTTGGTGTACGTGGTGGCTGCCGGGGGTGTCGGCCAACGACGGGCCGACTCGTTGGTGTTCGCCACCGACGGCACCCCGTTCGAGTGGCCGGTGTTGTCCTGCGGGTTCGGCTACATCGTGACCGTGGACACCGCGCAGACCACTGACCTGCCCAGCATCGACCTGTCGCTGTACTCACGGGCGGCCTAATGGCGAAGAAGAAGACCACGCCGTCGCCACCGACGGACGTGAGGATCGAGGGTACGGACGCCACCGCGCAGATGGCGACCAAGTCGATGGACGACGTGAACATCAGCGCGGTGATCGACGACCCCACCCAGGGTCAACGGGTGAAGTTGAAGATTCAGTACTCGTCGAACGACTTCGCGCCGGGGACGGTCAAGACGCTGGCGTCGGAGTGGGGCAAGCAGGATCGACGGGAACGGCTCACGATGCCGAACCTGAAGACCAACACGCTCTACAAGGTCCGCTTGTGGACGCTCGCCGAGACCGCCTCTCCGGGCAACCAAGTCTCCAAGGACTACACGTCGGCGTCGTTCTGGACGAACCGGAACCCGTCGGTGGAACTGGTCGACCCGGCGGAGAACGCCGAGTACGAGCAGCGCACTCCGGCCGGTGCCCCGACAGTCATCCTGTTCGATTGGCGGTTCATCGACCCCGACGACCCCGACCACCAGAAGCAAGACGGCTACCAGGTCAGGTACAAGACGGCGACCGGGGCGTGGAAGTACATTCCCGCCAACGGTCAGCCGCAGATGGGGGCGAAGGGCAAGAACACCTACCAGACGTTCGACGCCACCAACCTCGTCCCCAACACCACCTATTACTGGTCGGCACGGGTCCGTGACCCCCAAGGCCTCTGGTCGGACTGGGCGCTCGCCCAGTCGTTCTACGTCCGGGGCGTCGCGTCCCCGCCCACCTTGCTCGACCCCCTCGGGGGGTACGGCACCGCCCGGGTGGTGGGGTACGGCCAGATCGTCCGGTTCTCGTGGCGGTTCCGAGACCCCGACCCGTCCAGCAGGCAAGAGCAGGCGGACATCCGGTGGCGGGCGGCGGGGGCCACCGGTGGTGCCCCCACCGATCAGGGGTGGACGACCCGGTTCGGTGACGGTGTCACCCCCGGCGTCACGATGCAGTGGGACATCGACGGCGGGTACTTCCAGCCAGGGTTCCTGTACGAGTGGCAGGTCCGCACCTACGACGACAAGCGGGCGGGTATCCCATCGGACTGGTCACAGGCCGGGTACTTCGTCGGCACCGTGGTGCCCGGGTACGCGAACACGGTCGCCCCGTTGGAGGAGGAGACCGACCCGCTCAGTGAACTGGGCTGCGGGCACTACCGGGTGTTCGTCTACGACCGGGGTGGACAGGTGATGCGCGGCGAGATCAAGCCGTTGGCCCGGGTCCAGTGGAACCGGAAGCGCGACGATATCGCCAACTGCATCATCGACACCAACGGGTTCGACCAAGACTGCTGCGTGCTGCTCGGGAACCTCCAGTCGTGGATGCACGAAATCGTGATCTTCCGGGACGGCATCCGGGTGTTCGAGGGGCCAGTCACCCGGATCACCTACACGTCGGTGAACGTCGAGATCGAGGCGAAGGACGTGATGGCCTACCTGTACCGGCGGGTCATGCGGGTGGGCTACAACGACACGTACCGGCGGATCGACCTCACCCCCAAGACCCCACCGTCACCGGTGGGGCTGCCCGGCGGTGGGCCGTACACGATCGTCGGCGAGAACACCGTGGTGGACCGGGCGTTGCAAATCACCTTGAACGCGCTGGCCTACCAGGACCCGAACGTGCTGCCGTGGGTGACCGCGATCCGGTACAGCGACGACGCCACCCAGCAGCGGTCCGTTCCCGATTACGCGAAGACCGCGTGGGAGGAGATCGACGACCTCGCCGCGACCGCCGGTCTCGACTACACGGTGGTCGGCCGCCGGATTCTGTACTGGGACACGCACCGGACGATCGGCCGGTTGCCGGAGATGCGGGACGGGGACTTCTCCGATCCGGTGATCGTCACCGAGTACGGGATGAACCTCGCCAACTGGTACGCGGTGACCAACAACGACGGGATCGCCGGGTTCTCGTACCCGATCGGGCACAACGACGGGAACTGGTTCGAGCGGTACGGCCCGGTGGAGATGGTGTCCTCGGCGTACGGCGAGCAGGAGGGTGAGGTGACGGACACCGCCGCCCTCACCTCGGCCCAACGGGACGCCTTGATCCAGTCGTTCACCGCACAGGCCCAACGGGGGATCGCTAACCGGTGGCCGAACCCGGTGACGGTGCGGGTGCCGGACAACTCGACCCTCAACCCGAAGATCAACCTCAGCATCAACCACCTGATCCCGGGCGTGTGGATTCCGCTCCGGGCTACCTTGACGTGCCGGAAACTTTCCCAGTGGCAGAAGTTGGATTCCGTGGACGTGGAAGAGGTCGGCGGGCAGGAGTTCGTCCGGGTCACCATGTCCCCGGCACCGCACGGTGGGGACGACGACCCCGACTTTGCCGGTGCGGAGGCCGCGACGTGAGCGGTCAGGGGGCCTGAACCATGGCCGTGAACAACTCCTGGCGGCAGCCGCAGAACCTGTCCGACTGGATGCGGGACATCGAGAAGCGGTTGATGCACGAGGAGCGTCGCCCGCAGCCCGCCAAGGTCTCCGACGTGGTCGGCTCCGGGATCGGGGTCTACTCCCGTTTGGTGGAGGATTGGAACTCCGAGGGTCCGATCGTGGACGGGTTCTTCTACTCGACCGCCGACTCGATCATCAACTCCCCCGACGACAGCCGGAACTGGATGGGCCTGGTCCAGGCCAACGCGATCGGGCAGGGCCTCCAGCGGGTCTGGGAGTACATCGACACCGCTTCTACCCCGGCCCCTGACCCGGCCCTGTTCACCCGGTCGTTCGTCACCAACGAGGACGGCACCCGCAACTACACGCCGTGGTTGCAGGGCGGCGGCGGTGGTGGCGGTACCGGCGAGATCACCGTGGAAGACGAGGGTGTCCCGGTCGGACCCACCACCCAACTGGACTTCGTCGGCGCCGGGGTGGTCGCCTCACTCGGAACGGGTGAAGTGCTGGTCACCGTGGACGGTGTACCGAAGGGGGCCGCCGGGGGCGACTTCACCGGGACCTACCCGAACCCGACTATCGCGCCGGGCGTGATCGACCTCGACGACCTGGACCCGGCCACCGTGTCGGCCTTGAAGGTGGACGCGAAATACGACGGCCTGCTGCTGGCCGCCGACATCAACTCCTTCAACCTCCAGGGTCCTGGCGTCACCGGGGTGGCGGTCGGCAAGGACGTGACCTACACGATCTCCGGCGGCGGTGGCGGGGGCGGGGGAACCGGGGCCGACGACGGCCTGATGGTCGGCAGCATCCAGGCGTGGGGCGGGCATGGCCCGACGGTCCCCGAGGGCTGGTTGTTGTGCAACGGCCAAGCGGTCAGCCGGGCGAACTACGCCGAGTTGTTCGCGGTGATCGGGACCACCTACGGCGTCGGCGACGGGGTCAGCACGTTCAACGTCCCGGACCTGATGGGCCGGACCGCGCTCGGGTCGAACTCCCCGATTCCATTGGGTGCGAACGAAGGTCTGGTGGAGTGGCAACGGAACCCTCAGCACGCCCACACCATCCCGAACCACAACCACTCCGGTGACCTGCACTGGCACACGACCGACGTGCACAGTCACCTCGTCTACCCCTCGAACCACCAAGGCGCCTCCAACACCGCCACCTCGGCTGGTAGCGGGATCAACCGGGTCAGCACCATCGAGGGCTGGACCGACGGCTCCCACAACCACGGCGGCTCGACCTCTAACGCCGGTGGCGGCGGGACCAGCACCAACGCCGGGATCACCGGGACCGACGGTGGCGGCGGTGCCACGTCGCAGTCCCAGAACGGCTACTTGGGCGTCAACTACATCATCAAGGCGAAGCCCACCGCGTCCCCCGCCTCGACGTGGTACATCGAATCGCCGTCCACCCCGGGGACGGGCAGTGTTCCTGCCCCGATCGTCGGGGACATGTTCCTGTTCGACAACGGCGACGTGTACCGCTACGACGGCACGACGTGGGTGTTGGACGCCAACATCAAGGGGCCGACCGGCAGCCAGGGACCGCAGGGTCTCACCGGTCCACAGGGCGTGGTCGGGGTGGGCGTGCAGGGCGCCACCGGGTCGCAGGGGCCGATCGGTGCCACGGGTCCGCAGGGGTCGACGGGGGCACAGGGCAGCACGGGTGTCCAAGGACCCACGGGCGCCACCGGGGGGACGGGTCCGCAAGGTTCCACCGGACCGCAAGGCAGCGCCGGACCGCAGGGTGCGCCGTCCACGGTCGCTGGCCCGCAGGGGCCGCAGGGGGCCATTGGTGCCCAGGGTTCTACCGGAGCGCAAGGCGCCACCGGAGCGACGGGCGGCACTGGAACCCAGGGAGCGACCGGCGCTCAGGGCGCTGCCGGACCCCAGGGAGCAACGGGACCGCAAGGTGCCGTGGGTGGCGCCGGGCCACAAGGCCCCCAGGGGGCCACCGGAACGGGCACGCAGGGTGTTCAGGGCGCGGCTGGACCCCAGGGTCCACAGGGTGCTGTCGGGGCCACAGGGCCGCAAGGCGCGGCAGGAGCCGCAGGTGCTCAGGGTGCGACGGGTGCCCAGGGTCCGCAGGGTGCCCAAGGTCTACGAGGTTCGCAGATACTCCAAGGCACCATCCCGCCCACGGCTGGTCAGGGCCAGAACGGCGACTACTACATCAACGCCGACACCGGCGAGTGGTACCAGAAGGTCGGTGGGGCCTGGGTCCTGATGGGCGATTTCACCGGAGCGCAAGGTGCCGCCGGACCGCAAGGTCCGCAGGGGCGTCAAGGGTTCCAGGGTGCGACCGGCGCTCAGGGTTCGACCGGTGCCCAAGGTGCGGCGGGTGGCACCGGTCCCCAAGGTGCGACCGGAACACAAGGGGCCACCGGAGCACAGGGCGCGGCAGGTGCGGTGGGTGGGACGGGACCGCAGGGATCAACCGGTGCCCAGGGTGCTGTCGGTGGGACGGGGCCACAGGGTGCGGCAGGTGGCACTGGTCCGCAAGGTGCGGTCGGTGCCACCGGAGGTACAGGTCCACAAGGCGCAACGGGTGGGACGGGTGCCCAGGGTCCACAAGGAGCGGCGGGCGCCGCTGGTGGCACCGGTCCACAAGGCCCACAGGGTGCGCAGGGCACGTCGGGTGCCGTCGGGACGTGGTACGGCAACGTGCCGGTCGGCGCGATCTTGGCGTGGACCTCCGGCGCCATTCCCCGGGGTTACCTCTACTGCAACGGCGCCGCCGTCTCGCGCACCACCTACACCGACCTGTTCGGGGTCATCGGCACCACGTTCGGTGTCGGCGATGGAACCACCACGTTCAACCTCCCGGACCTGCTCGGTCGTTACCCCATCGGCGCGAACTCCCCGGTCCCGCTCGCCGGGAACGAGGGGTTGATCGAATGGCAGCGCAACCCGCAGCACGCCCACCAGATTCCGAACCACAACCACGCGGTCGGGAACCACCAGCACGGCCTCAACGCCTCTACCCACGGCGGCTCGAACAACGCCCCCACCAGCGGTGGCACCGCCAAGATCAACGACATCGACGGTTCCGGTGTCGGCGGTTCTCACAACCATGGTGGACTCACTCACGCGGGCGGTCCTGGTCTGACCGGCACCGACGGTGGCGGTGGGTTCACCACGAACTCTCAGAACGGCTACCTCGGTGTCAACTACGTCATCCGATACCAGCCCACCCAGGATGTTGACCCGCCTCGTGACGAGGTGTGGGTCGGACCGGGCACCCCACCGGACCCGATGACCGAACTGTGGTACGACACCGATGCGTAGGGAGGAGACGCCGTGGGTGTCTTGAAGGTGCAGGACCCGCCCGGTTCGGGGAACTGGGTGCCGGTCGTCACCGCAGGAGGCGGTGGCGGGGGTGGTAGTGGTGGCACCGGCGGTGTCTCGGCGGCGTTCGTCGCGTCCAGCGGGAACATGGCTTCCGGCGCCCAGTCACCCGACATCGTGGTCACCCACAACCTGAACATCGCGTCGAACCGGCTCAACTACACCGTCGTCGGACACCTCGAAGACGGGTCATGGGTCTCCCAATGCCAGTGGCAGGTCATCTCCCGCGCCGCCAACACAGTCACCATCAAGTTCCGCAACGCAGGCCCACAGCAGGCCACGGCGGTACTGCGGTTCAACCTGCTGGACGACCGAGGCGTGGTCCTCGGCTCCGGCGGTGGCGACACTTCCCCCATTGGCTCGGTGCAAGCGTGGGGTGGCCTGTCGACCGCGATCCCGACCGGATGGCTGGTAGCCAACGGAGCGCAGGTGTCCCGCACCACCTACGCCGCCCTGTTCGCGGCCATCGGCACCGCCCACGGCGTCGGTGACGGCTCCACGACGTTCAACTTGCCGAACCTGCAAGGCCGGGTGCCCGTGGGCCTGTCCTCCGACACCGAGTTCAACACCATCGGGAAGACCGGCGGGGCCAAGACCCACACCTTGCACTGGTCCGAGATTCCGGCGCACACGCACAAGTTCCCGGGCGGCGCCAACAGCATCACCATCGGTGGCACCGCGTACTGGTTCAACCAAGGGGCCAGCACTCCCGACCGGGCCACCCCGATCAACGACACCGGTGAGAACCCCGGCGGCGGCGCGGCGCACAACAACCTCCAGCCGTACTCGACGCTGGTCTTCATCATCAAGGCCGGAGCCGGGGCGCCCCCGCCGAGCCTGGACACCGAATGGACGAACCTGACTTTGCTCAACGGGTGGCTGAACTTCGACTCCGGGCTGGCGACTGGTGGGGCTGGAAGGTCCGCCCAGGTTCGCAAGGTCGCCGGGCATGTTTTCTACCAAGGTGTCATCCGGTCCGGCTCAACAGGGAACGTGGCGATGTTCAATATCCCGGTCGGGGTCCGGCCCGGCACCCACGCTTCAGCGGGACAACACTGGGCGTGCGTGTCCAACAGCGCCTTCGGTGCGGTCGTTATCTCAGCCCAGTCCTCCTGCAACTTCCTAGCCGGTTCTAACGCATGGTTCGACCTTTCCGGCCTGTCCTACCCCGCCCAAGCCTGACCACCACCAACCCAAGGAGAACCGCATGACCTACCAGTCCATCGTGGAGATGACTTCTTCCGAGTCGCTGCTCAACAGGGTGGCTGCTGCCGCCGCCGAGGAGGGGTTCACCGACGACCCACTCTCGTTCGCCCGCAACAACATCTGGCAGATCGTGGCCGCCGGAAACTGGGACGCCCAGTGGGACTCCGCGAAGGCGTCCCAGACGGTCAACGACAACCCGGACATGGGCGCCCGTGACGACGTGATCACCGACGGGATGATCCTGTCGGTGGTGCAGCCGATGCTGGCACCACCGGAGGGCGACGGGTCGCAGGGGGCGCAAAGCTAGGCTGCGGCCGTGACTACGCCACTGGTGTCGGTGTTCACCCCGTCCCACGACCCAACGTTCCTGACCGAGTGCTACGACTCGCTCACCGCGCAGACCTACGAACGGTGGGAGTGGGTGGTGGCGCTCAACAACGGTGCCGAGTGGGAACCGCCCGCCGACGACCGGGTGACCGTGGTCAAGGTCGGGACCGTCAAGGGTGTCGGGGAAGCCAAGCAGCAGGCTGTCGTCGCGTGCCGGGGCGACATTCTGGTGGAATTGGACCACGACGATCTTCTGCTGCGTGAGGCACTTAGAGAGATCGTCGTGGCCTTCGACCAGTACCCCGACGCGGGGTTGGTCTACAGCCAGTGTGCGGAGGTCGACGCCGCCGGTGATTCAGCGTTTACCCCGTACGCGGAGGGCTACGGGTGGCGCTACCGCAAAGCGGGCGGGCGCCAGTACCCGGTCACCCCGGAGCCGACCCCGCACAACGTCTCGTACATCTGGTACGCCCCGAACCACCTGCGGGCGTTCACCCGGTTGGCCTACGACAAGGCGGGCGGCTACAACCCGGACCGGGACATCCTCGACGACCAAGACCTGATGGCCCGGCTGTATGAGGTCGGAACCTTCAGGTTGGTTGATGAAGTCCTCTACCTTCAGCGCACCCACGACGGGAACACGCAGAAGGACCCGGAGCGCAACCCTCGGATTCAGGTCGAGACGGTGGACCTGTACGACCGCACCATCCAGCCAGCCGCCCTGGCCTGGGCGGAGCGAGAGAACCTGCCCTGCCTGGACCTGGGTGGCGCCCACGGTGAGGCCGACCCGCGTTACCTGCGGGTAGACCAGCACGCCGGTGAGGGTGTGGACCTAGTGCACACCTTCCCCGCACCGCTGGCCGGGATGTTCGACTCGTCGGTGGGGGTGATCCGGGCCGTCGACTTCTTGGAGCACGTCGCCGACAAGGTGGCGATGATGAACGAGATTCACCGGTTGCTCCGGCCCGGCGGGATGCTGCTGTCGATGACCCCATCCACCGACGGACGGGGCGCGTTCCAAGACCCCACCCATGTGGCGTTCTGGAACGAGAACTCGTTCTGGTACTACACCGACCCGAACTACACCGCCTACGTTCCGGAGATCACCGCGAAGTTCCAGGTGTCCCGGCTGTTCACCGGCTTCCCCTCCGACTGGCACCGCGACTACGACATCCCCTACGTGTTCGCCAACCTCATCGCCGTCAAGGACGGCACCCCCCGCAACGGCGGCTTCAACCCCTGGGCGTAGCAGTAGGGTGAGCCCGACAGCAGGACGGCCACCCCGACAGCCAGTCGAGGGCGGAGCCGAAGGCGGTGTGAATCCGTAGGAGGGGCCATGGCCCGACGGTGTGGATGCGCTTCAGATTCGTGCTCATGTGAGGTCGTCGGCGGCGACGGCATCATCGTCACCGGTGCCGGGTCACCCCGGAACCCGTACATCGTCACCTCCACGGTGGCTCAGATCGAGACCGGGTTCGATGTCCAGTACAACAACGTGGACGTGGTCCGGGACGTGCACCAGATCGACTTCCGGGGCACGGCGGTCCAGGTCACCCCGGGTGTCGACGAGATCGTGGTCACGGTCAACCAGCCCGATCCGGTGTCCGGGTACTCGGTCCCGACCGGGGCGATGTGGATGTTCGGGGCGGGCGTTGCGCCGTCCGGGTGGTTGATGTGTGACGGGCAAACCTATCTGGTCGCCGACTACCCGGGTTTGTTCGCGGTGATCGGCAATGCCTACGGTGGCGACGGCACCGTCAACTTCAAGGTGCCGAACCTGATCGACAGGTTCCCGGTGGGTGCGTCCGCGACGAAACCTGCTAGTGAGTTGGGGGGCGGGACGCCCAGCAAGTCGATCGCGGTAGCGAACCTTCCACCGCACGGTCACGACATCAGCCATGGTCACGGGGCGGTGAACTCGTCATTCGCGGGCAACCACGACCACGAACTCAGGTTGTCGGGCGCTGTGGGTAGTCAGAACACGGCGGTCAAAGGTCAGTCGAACTACAGCAGTCCGCGTGACCCGATCAACTCCGACGGTGCCCACCAGCACAGTGTCACCGTGACTCCCCACTACGGGAACAGTGGCCCTGGCGACGGCACCGCGACACCGTTGGACATCATCCCGCCATGGATGGCTCTCGCGTTCATCATCAAGACGTGACACGCTGCGGGTGTTGAACGGCCGCCCGGGTCAGAGCCACTGGCCCAAGGTGGGAGCCATGACGGTGCGAACCCGGGAGGTGTGATGGTATCGAGACGCTGTGGGTGTGCCAGCGATTCGTGCGCCTGTGTGGTCACCGGGGGTCCTGGGGTCGAGGTTTCCGGGACCGGGGCTAGGACCAACCCGTACATCATCGACCTCGCCGAAGTACCCGTCGTCGCTTCCGCGCGCTACACGACCGCGCGCCGACCCTTGGCGTCCAGGGTTGAGGCTGGTGCGCAGATATACGACACCGACCTCGGGCTTCCGCTCTGGTCGGACGGAACCGTGTGGAGAGATGCCGCCGGACGACGGAGAGGTAGGCGCTGATGCCTAGGTGCTGTGGAGGCGCGACCTGTTCGTGCGTGATCGACAACGGTTCGCACATCCAGATCGGCGGGACGGGCAGCCCGGCTGACCCATTCGTGATCACTGCCGACGTGGGGTTGGAGGCGAAGGACAACACGGTCTTCGACGTGGTGCTGACCGGGATGGGCACGGTGGCGTTGCCGTGGCAGATCGAGGTCACGTTCGCGGCGACCGCGAAGTTGAACGACTTCCCGGACGTGAACGCACCGGCTCCCACGAACGCACAGGTGCTTGGTTGGGACACCGCCACCTCGCAGTGGACGGCCCGTGCCCCCACCACGGCGGCGGCGGGTGCGGTGCAGCACGACACGGCGCTCACCGGCGACGGGTCGGCGGGCACCCCACTGGGGGTCAATGAGGACCCGGCTCGGATGCTGGGGACCACGGCCGCCGGACTGGGTCTGTCGGATACCGGGATGAACTCGATCGTGCGGAAGTTCGACGACGACGCCGCACGAGCCGCAGCCTCCCCGATGCCGGTGCTGAACGCGATGTCGGTGCTGAACACCCAGCCGGGGAAGATCGACTACTGGGACGGCGACGCGTGGGAACCGGCCGGGGTCTTCCTGTTGTCGATGCTCGGGCAGGAGATGTGGCAGCAGTCCGGGCCGTACACGGGCGTCCAACGGGTCACGTTCATGGTGCGGAACGTCGAGCAGATCACCGACACGGAGGGGATGTTCGACGCGATCCCCGCCGTCGACCTCGCTGGCCGGGCGGGCGTGATCTCGGCGGTCGCCCAAGCCACCGGCACCATCGGGTCGATCGCCACCCCGTACACGGTGATCCTGACTCCGACCGGTGGGGGCATCCGGGGGATCGCTTACCGTTTGGACGACGGCCAGCCGTTGCCCTCGTCGCCGATCAACTGCACGGTGCTCGCCCTGGTCTACTAGGAGGCCCGATGTCGTGGATCAAGGATCGTTCCACGGCAGACCTGCTGGTCATGATGCTGGCTGCCACAGTGTGCGTAGCGATCATCGTGGGCCAGGTCGGCATCGTCGTGGTCCACGTAATCTCCCCGAGCGCCGACACCTCGACTGCTGGCAGCATCGTCGGACAGATCATCAACACACTGGTCGGGTTGGTGGCCGGGTACATGGCGGGGCGCACCGAGGTGGCCCGGATCAGGCGCCGACGGGAGGATGAAGAACCGTGAACGGTCCAACAGATCCGACTGGCCCGCCAGGGCCAGCCGAACCCGTGGGTCCATGGGGGATCACCGGGCGACTGGGGGGTACGTGTCTTCCCGGTCTGGACGGGACTGATGGTATCCCCGGTGGGCCATGAGCGCATTGCGGCGGTTCGTGACCCGATGGGAGATGGTGTGGCACACCTTCACCCTGATGTTCTTCGCGGTCGCCATCGCACTAGTGGTGGTCCTGTTCCCTGACGTGAGCAACACCTGGGTGTCGGTGTTCGTGCTGATCGGTTCGTTCACCGCAGCCATGGCGGCGATGATCTCCAGCATCAAGACGCGGGGCGAAAGAGGGCATAGCAAAGCCCCCGACCAGTGACGTGCGTGGTCGGGGGCTTTGCTATTCAGTTGTTACGAGTTGAGTACCCCGTCGGCCTCATCCAAAGCGAACGGGGATGGGTCGTCGGCCTTGACGGTGCCGACGAAGTGGACGATCAGGTGACCTTTCTCGCCGTCTTCGAGGCTGGCGATACGGGGGTCGTCGACCGCTTCGAGGATCGGCTTCAACCACTTCGAGGTCTTGGCGTCGAAGTCCAACGACCGGTACCGGTTGATGCCGTCGAGGTCACCGTGGGTGACAGTGACCTTGCTGCGGCGTTCGTCGACTTGCCGGGCGAGGGTGATTCCTGCGCGTACGAGATGTGCCATGTGTCCTCCTAGAACAAGGGGAGCGGAACGTCGATAGACCCGTCTGGCGCCGGGTCACCCGGCCTCCAGCCATCGTCTTTCTTGGATCGCCGATTGCCTGTCAGGTGGGCGCGAGCCCGCTCCACGGCTTCTCGGTGGGCCTGCACCCAGTCGTCAGCCTCCCACCGGTGGTCGTACAGCGGGCTGTCTGGGCCGAGGCACGTGCACTTCGCCTGCCATCCACCGGTCCTACCGACCACCTTCATCTTGTGGTTGTTCATCCTCGGGGTCCTTCCAACGATTGGCTGACGCCAGTCTGGAACGGACGACGTGCACTTCTTTGGAGACGCGCCCGGTGGGGCGTAGGCAGGATTCGCCGGGTGCGGCGCCGCAGGTGGTGCACGGGTAACGCTGGGCGATCACCCGCCACTCGGTGTAGGGCTTCATTCACACCACGTCGATCTCCACAGGGCGCTGGATGAATTGCTCGACCTGTTGCGCGAGACCTCGGATGATGCCCTGGTCGCCTTCGATGGTGAAGGACTGGTCGGCCACCATCGCCTCGGGGTCGGCCGACATCATGGCACCCCCGGAGGTGTCGATCACCCGGATGCCCGGATAGTTCTCGACAAGGTCGGCGACCTCGTCGTTCATGGGGGTGTGGTACCGCTCGCGTGGGGTCTGTCGGTAGGACAGCCGAACCTTGCTCATGTGCCTTCCTAACTGAGTTGTTGGATCACTTCGTAGATGCGTTCCCCGGTGAGCCCGACGAACACGACAGGTCCGGTGAACCCCATGTGCACTTCGGTGAGTCCGACGAGGACCCGGGTGGCCCTCGGGTTGGGCACCCCGTCGTCGGTGGCCCGGAAGTGCGCGTGCACCTTCGACCCGATGTGGACGCAGACGTACTTGCCGGGACCGGTCAGGAGGTTGACCGGGTCCACCTCCCGCTCGAACACCTGCACGATGCCGTCGGGCGGGATGTAGAGGACTTCACCGATACGTGACGTGGGAACCATGACCCACATCATGCTCACGTGAACTCCTTCCGGAGGCGTTCCACCCACCACGTGTCCGGGTCGGCTTCGGTGAAGATGCGGACCGGGATGCCGAGGGCGTGAGCCTTCCGGATGGTGTCGACGGTGCCATGCGAACCGTGCGGTTTCGGGGCAGTGCACCTGTCGCTGGTGCATGGGTTGATGAACGCGAGACAAATGTCGGCCCCGGCGTCCACCATCTCGGAGTTCCGCTTGAACCCGGCTCGCTTGCCGTACTCGCGCCAGTCCGCCTGGTGCCGCTCGACCTCGATGAGGTGGGTGACCGCGAACTCGTCGGCCCACGCATCGGCCCCGGTCGGGCAGTGTCCGTGCACGACGACCCACCCTTGGGTATCCCAATCCACCGGAAACCCATGCCGGTCGGTGGACAGGTTTGCGTTCTCGCTGATGTACCGGACCAGTTCTCGGGAGACAACCCAGTGGTCGGACCAGTCCCGGGAACCGGTGACGAGGATGCGGCGTTCTGTCACGGAGCGGTCCACCGTCCGGGGCCACCGTGACCGTCTTCGCCGGACGGCATCCCTGCCGCGATGTAGCAGGTGTTGCACAGGAAGTGGCCGTTGCCTGCGTTGAGGGTGCCTTCCTCGGTCCACACCCACTCGGACGGGGTCATGTTGTCCATCTTGGCGAACTGGACGCAGTCCGGGATTTCTTCGGGGGTCCGGTCGCAGCCGATGCAGTAGGGCTGGGGTTTGTCGGGTTGAGGCATGTAGGTGGCCGGATCGGCAGGTGTGTCTTGGTATTCCATGGTTGCTCCTTCGGTGGATGGGCCGATCCCCCGGTTGAACGGGCGCCCGTCCAAGATGCCCGCAGGGACCAGCCGTCTCTTACTTGATCCTTCTCACGTCGAGGCGGTCGTAACCTTCCCGGTCGTACTCGACGTGGGTGCCGTTGATGTGTGTCCACCGGACGGTGAACTCACCGGTTGATCCACGGACATCGGTCAGGTGTGCCTTGGCCTGATCCTTCAGCCGGTTGCCTTCGCGCAGCAGGTCGACGCCTTCGCGGTACATGTCCACCGCCGCCAACACCGTGTCGTCGGTGAGCAACCCCTGCACGTCGGTGTCGAACGCCCGGCAGGTGGCGTAGAACCCGCACGCCTTCTCGCACAGTTCCCGGGGTGGTTCCTTCCGGGCCTCCTCGCCGTGGGTGTAGGCGTAGATCACGTCGTCCAGCCACCACCCGGCTTGCTCGACCATCCCGGGGTTGAACGGCTCCATGTGCACGTACAGTTCGCGTTCGTCACCGCCCCGGTCCAGCCACACGTTCGCCACCTTCACATCCTCCAACGGGAGGTCGCCGAACAGCCCGGCGTTCCAGGCGCCGACCGCGTAGCAGTGCCGCTGGAACTGTTGCTGCTGGGACGGACCCTTGCGCCGGGGGATGCCGAGCCCCCGACTGGTTTTCACGTCGATGACCTTGTCGTCCACGATCACGTCGGGGTGTCCGCCGACGTTGTAGGTGCCGCGTTCCCCAACCAGCCGCACTGTCACCTCGGCCTGCCGGATGGCGTGCGGCCACATGTCGGTGATCGCCTGTTCGGCGTGGTCGCCGAGGGCGGTGCCGATCCACGCGGGCAGCATGTCCCGTTCGTCGGGGACCTGTTGGTCGAGCATCCGCCGGGTCCGTTCGGAACAGAACCCGAGGTCGGACACCCCAACCCTGAACTCCTTGGACTGCATGGACCGGGTGGAGTAGTTGGTCTGCCGTTGGATGGCCTCGTAGATAGAGGCGGCGAGGGCCTCCTCCTCGTCGTCCATGTACCGGATGGTGCCGAGGACGGTCTCGCTCATGACGCGGTCTTCTCAGCGGGCGGGATCGGCGGGACCGGGGGCGTGGTGGGCGGCGGGATCGGCGGACCGACGGGAGGGGCCACAGGCGGCGCCACGGGCGGGTCCTCGTCGACGAACTCCGCACCCAGGGAGTCCTGCAAGGTCTTGACCTGTTCGTCGCTCAGAACGCCTTCGTCGGGCTTCGTGCCGTTGGGCTGGACCACGGTGCCTCGGACCACGTCCCGGGTGGTGCCGTCGTCGTAGAGGGACAAGCCGAACTGGTTGCCGAGGTTGATCGCGCACCGCTTCAGCGCGTCGGAGGCGGCGGTCTTCGCGGCGTTGTCGTGGTGCTCGCCGATCATGTTGGCGGGACCGGACGTGGACCCGACCGCACCTTCGGTGTACCGGCACAACCGGTCGCCCTCGATGTCGCGGACGGTGAGCCGCACCTTGGCGAACCAGATGCACTCGACCATGTCCTTCGGGGCGTCGCCCTTGGTCACGTACTCGCGGACCCCGACGAGGTGTTGCTCGCTGGTCTCCACGTCGAAGTTGCCGTAGCCGAACATCCGGATCAGGTGGGCGCGTACGTCCCACGATTCGAGGTAGGACAACTGCTTGCCGCCTTGGGACCGCTTGGCGATCCGGATGGCTTTGATCGGGGAGGCGAGGGTGTCGTGTTGCTTCTCGGTGAGACGGGCCATGGTTGCTCCTTGGGTCAGGGTGTCTGTCGGCAGTGTGGCAGCCGCCACCGACAGTCGTTTTCCTTACCCAATTTTACCACGTTTCTCCCCCCCAGGGGGTATGGTTAGAACCATGACCGACACCATCCTCAACCTGCAAGGTGCGCCCGAGGACCCCATCGAACGCCTCGTCTGGCTCGGCGGAGTCGACGACGCCGTGAAGAGCGAACTCGACGACGCCTTCATGGAGGCGTACTTCTGGGCCAGGTTCACTGGCCGACTCGACGCCGCCCTCGCCCTCGGCCTGCACTCCCGGAAACGGGTGATGGCCTACACCCGCGCCGAGAACGAACAGCGTGCCCGGATGATCCGGTGGGGCGACGGTCGGTAACCCACATCGCCCCACCGGACGTTCACACCCCGACCAGCACCGCCTCCGTCTCCTCACTCGGTGCGTCCTCGGGCTCCGGCTCCGGCTCCGGTTCGGTGACCGTCATCCACACCGGGGTCGGTGCGAACGACACGGCGTTCAGGATTCGGTCCCATGTGACCGTCACCTTCGGCTTGTCCGGGTGGAGCGCCGCGACCTCGGCCAGTACCCGCAGCACTTCCGTCGATGTGTTGGCGTCGTTCCACGAGTGCAGCGGCCTGTTCACGTAGACGAGCCCCCGTGAGACGAGGTAGTTGTGGATCGCCCGCCCCACTTCCGACAGGTTGACCTGGTGGGACAGGACCGCGTTGCGGTGCGGCAGGCGCTCGATCCCGAGCACATGGGCCAGTGCACCTTCGATGCACCAGCCACCCCTGCCCTCCCAGCCGTTGTCGCCGACCACGAACCCGTCCTTCATGATCAGGTCCCGGGCCTCCGTGCAGGCTTGCGCGATGCTCTTGATCTGCATTCCGTTCTCCGTTCTTGCGTGGGGGGGCAACCCGAGTCACCCCCCCACTGGGTTGAGGGTTGAAGGATCAGCCGCCTGCGTAAGGCAGGCTCATCCTGATCTCGTCGGCCTCCGGGTCGAACTCCCGGCTGACCTCACCGGCGTACGACATGCCCATCGCCGAGCCGCCCCACGGCGACGTGACGGTCTGGGCCTTGTAGACCTGACCCATGTAGCCCGACAAGATCGCCCGGTCGAACTGGCTCTTCGCCCTCACGACTGAGGCCGGGTCGGCAGTGTTCCAGGCCAGCGGCATCAACCCGCCGACGAAGAGCACCCCCTGGTGCGTGACCGGAGCCGGAGGCGGCGGCGGTGCCACCGTCTCCCTCCGGATGGTGTCCAGTAATGTCATGACGCGTACTGCCTTTCTCTCGAAGGTGTAGTGCACAACCCCGGTGCCGTACGGAAACCCGAGATTCCGTGCGGCACCGGGAACCGGGGGAGTTCCCCGGTCGCTCATCTCCCCGGTGGTGGCGGGTAGACCCCGTGCCCCTTGCACAACGGGCACGGGAGCATCAGGTGGTAGCCGTCCTGGTGGGCTTGCTCGGCGGGTCGCATCCCGAGACCTCGACACCGCCAGCACACCGAACTCACACCGCCCGCCTGACCCACCACCGGAGTTCCGGTGCCGGTTCACGTAGCGACCGTCCCCGCGCCTCGTAGAACGCGGTTCGGTAGAACCAGTGCCGGGATACCTCTTGGCCGTTGGGGGCGATCACCACCCAACGCCGCAACTTCATGGTGCGCTGTTTTCCGCGTTCCACTTCTCCCCCGTGTGATCGAGTGCGGTTTCCCATTCAGCCCAGGTGCGTTCCTCGTCCATGTCCCAGTCCTTGTGCGACAACGCGGTGGACGACACCGCCTCGATCGCGGTGCCCATGGACACCGAACCCGGGTAGGTCATGAGCAACTTGCGGGTCATGTACTGACGCCGAGTGAACAACCCGTCTAGTGGTGCGGACCGGAGCATTTTTTCCAGCCCGTCGATATCGCTCATACCTCTCCTATTCGTTTCTTGATCGTGTCCTGCATTTGGTCCATCCACCAGATTTCCTGGGCGGTCAACTCCCCCGGCTCCCTGACGGATTTGCGGACGATCCGGGCAGCCTTCTCGAACTTCCCGATGTCGTCCTCGTCGTCGCCCAGCATGATTCCGGCGATCGAGTCGAACCGTTTGTAGACGGCATCGGTGGCGTCGTTGATCGCCGTTTCGATCGCCACGGTGTAGGAGGCCAGCCCCACTTCGATCGCCGTGTCGATCCCTTCGTGCACCACCTCATGCAACGTGGAGACCAACGATTCCTGCGTCGCGTTGGCGAGGTCGATCACCTCCCTCAACTCCCGGGTCGCGGTCCTGATGTCCTTCAACACCTCGTGGGCTTCCCGGGTGCGAACGATCAAGTCGTCGACCTCTTCACGTATCGGTCGGTTCACCGTTCTCCTCCACAATCTCGACGCCGATCTGGGTGAGCGACTCGGTGAACAGCCGGGGCAGGGAGTCGATGAACCCGAGGACCCGGGTCGCCCCGTGCTCACCAGTGAACTCGTCCTTGTCCACGAACAGGTCGCCCCGGATCGTGCCCGCGTCGACCGTCACGTGGATGCCAGCCTCGGTGAACCGGCAGGACCCGGTGACCTTCAGCGCCCGGCCTTGGGCTTCCATCTGTCGCAGAATCTCCTCGTCGAGACCGGCGATCTCGTCGATGTTCGGGAGATCAGGCATCCTGAACTCGCCTCCATTGGTCAACCCCGACGAGCAGGATCAGCGACCGCCCGTTGTCCCAGTCCACGTACATCTGGGCTCCGTTGCCGCCGGTCACCGTGCCTTCCGTCCCGACCCCGACCGGGTCCGGATCGTCGTGCATCGACATCAGCGCGATCCTGGTCCCTACCGGAACCGGACATGGATCGGACAGTGCCTTGTAGAACGTTGCGTTGTCCACTACCTCAACTCCTCTTTCAGTGCGTCGAGGTCACTCGGGCGCCACAACCGGTACTGGGTGCCGATGGCATCCGCCCACCGCTGCTGCTCCTTGGTGACCTTCCCTTTCTCGGTCTTCAACTCGACGATCAGCACGTCCCCCCGCCGTGCCAGCACCAAGTCGGGGAACCCCTTGTGTCCGGACAACGGCGTACGCCAGCCCCGCTCGGTGAACGCTGGACGGAAGTGGGTCACCATCCAGCCGTGGAACTTGGCGAGTTCCAGCACGGTGTCCAGCAGTTGTCCCTCGGTCATGCGGTTCCGGTAGACGTTCATTCCAACCCCCGGAAGGCTTCCTGCATCAACTTCACCCGCGCCACCGCGTCGTCGGCACGCTTGGTTTCCTTCTCCAATTCATGCCGCAACCGCTCGATTTCTCGCTCCCACTCGGTGACCTTGACGGCCGACGGGGTGTAGTCGATGGTCTCGGCCAGCAGTTCCACGGCGGCCTTCACCTTGTCGTGGAGCCGGTTGTAGCGGCGGGAGTCGGCCCGCTTCTCCAGCGCCTCGGGGGTACGCAACGACGTGGTGTCGGTGTGGTTCATCCGGACATGCCCACCCAGGCCAGTGATCCTGGTGGTGTCGGTCTCGTAGTGCGTTGAGGTGCCGACGCACAGGCGGCAGCGGACGGTGGTGCCGTCGGTCTCGTAGAACTCGGAGGGTTCTCCGTCGGTGCCGAGGTACGTCGCCCACTCGGATTCTGGGGTGGGTTCTGGGGCAGGTTCCTTGGCGGGATGCTCCTCCGGATCATTCACCTCCTCGGCGAGCCGGAGGACCGTCTCCTCGGTGACCGTCTTCTGAGGTTCAACGTGGGCGGCGTACCACTGCTTCAGCGATCGCATCTGCGAGTCGTTGTTCCGGCAGTACACGGTGACCGGCTGGCTGTCGTCCGGTGGGAACAGCAGGACGGAGTTGCCCTGGCCTCGCCACCTCAGTCCGTCGACGTTGACGCACTGGACGATGAACGACTTCAGGGTGGCGTGATACCCACGCAGGTCGTTCCTCTCGATCCGGTTGTTGCGGGGTTCGGTGTTCTGTTCCACGATGACCACCTGCTGTTTCCTTTCGTGATCGTGTGGGTGCGGCGCACCCGTGTCTTTGCCCACCCAGTCGTGGCCGATGAGGTCTCCGCACCAGCAGTGCTCTTCGTCGCCGAGGGTTTGGGACGGGTAGACGTGCTGCGCCCCGGGGCGTTTCTTCAGCGGACGGACCGGGCGTATCCGGTTGTCCGTGGTGATCTCGTTCTCCTCCAGCCATTGCCGGAGTTCGGAGGCGTCGAACCGGATGCTCCGGCCGATCCGGTGGAACGGGATGTTTTGGTTCCGCACCCACCTCTCGACCGTCGACACCGACTTGCCGACCAGGGCGGCTGTTTGTGCGTAGGTCAGCATCGAGGGCCGGGGTTCGCTCATGGCGTGCTCCCTTCTCTGAAGATGAATCCCCCGTTGCATTCGTGGATGCGTTCGCCCCACGGTGTTGTCACCGGCACAGCCGTCGGCAGGTCCACCCACGCGGACACGATCCATCCGGTAATTCGCGCGTTATTCGGGTGGGCGTGTACGTCCCAATGGCAGGGGCCGCACAACCACACCCCGTTGCATGGGCAATGGGTGTGGAAATCGACTACACGACGGCTGCGCCGGTGGTGCCAGTGTCCCCCCGGAGCCGGACACCCGCACCGTTCGCAGCGGTGCCGTGCCCGCACCCTGACCAGGGTGCGGGCCGACTCCGGTATTGCGCTCATACCTGTCCCCGGGCGTGGTCCCGCTGGTGCCCGGTGGCCGCGTGGTCCACCAGCCCCATGTCGTTGGACGCGAACTCGAATCCACAGTGTTCTTCCCGGCACAACCACCGGTACGGGAACAGGGCTTGGTACCGCCGCCGGACCTTGGCCTTGTGGAAGTTCCAGCCCGCAATGAACATGAGGACCTGGATCACGATGGGCAACATGAACCCGAGGGCTTCCCAGATCACAGCCCCGGTATCCTGCCTCGGACCTCGGGGCGGTGCACCTCGTCGTCGCCGAACCGGGTTTGGTGCGGCGGCTTGTTCGGGTCGTTCGCGGCCTCGATCTCCCGGTGGATGATGTTGTCCCGCTCGTTCTCGATCTCGATGAGCGACCGTTGCATCACCAGTTCCCCACGCTTCAGGCGCAGTTCCCGGCGCTGCCGGTTGTTCAGCACCTCCTGCTCGATCGGGTTGGAGAACACCTTCTCGTGGCCTTTGACCCGGGACGCGAAGTAGGTGACCCCGGCCCCACCGCCGACGGCGGCGGCACCGAGCAGGATCGCCAACGGGACTTTGCTCCACCCTTCACCGGCGGCGTAGATCAACACCCCGACCGCACCCAGCCCGGCGATCACGGTGACCGCTGCGAGCGCCCACATCAGCACCCGGTACACGTCCTTCTCGTTCATGGGTGGTCTCCTGTCGCCGCCACCGCCAGCGCGTGCCGTCGGTATTCCTGCCACGCGGCTTCCAGTTCGGCCCGGGCCACCGGGTCGGTGATCGCGTCCACGTCCCAGCCGACCTGTTCGGCAGCCTCGTACAGGTCCTTGCTGATCGGCCACATGTAGAACCGGTGCGTGGACCCGAGGTCCTTGTCGTACCGGGAGTACGCCCACCCCCACATCAAGCCCCGTTCGTGGGAGTCCCGGATGGTGGTCATGGTGTAGAGGACTTCGTCCTGGGCGATCGCCCGCTCGGCCTCGACGGCGATGTCGTCGATGCCCTTGGACTCCCCGGCCTCGACTTCGGCCTCGGTCTCGACCTTGCCGAAGATGATCACCCGGTCGGCCACGTTGTAGAACCGGACCCAGTAGTCACCCCAGGTGATGTTCTCCTGCTTGGGGTGCAGGTTCCTGTTGCCGTACGCCTCGCCCTTCCGCATGAACTCGTAGGCGTCCTCGATCGAGTTGAACTCGACGAACTGGGGTTGCTCAGACACGGGTCACCCCCGGTCGCTTCACGATCGGGTCGAACTCGGAGTGCTGCGGGTGCAGTGCGGCGGCACAGTAGGTGCAGACCGGTTCGTCGGGACCGGACGTGAGCGCCGTGCAGGAGTCATGTCCACCCCCGGCGCGGAGACGGCAGACGCAGGTCATGAGGACCGGCTGTTGGCGGTGTGCGTCGTTCATGTGATGTGCCTTTCTGGTGTCTCTGGTCAGTGCGTTGCGTAATCCATTGCTAGAGCGAACCCTCCCTCGTCCTCCCATTCCGGAACCCATGACGCCCCGCTCGACGAGCGGAGCAGACGCCTCGGTGCCATCTTTCGTTCGTCTCGGCGGATGGCCCGCCACTCCATTGCCGCGAACGGAGGACGGTCTCCGTTCTCGGGGACGAGGGCGGCTTGATAGTCCAGCCACCTGCCCCACCGTGACGAACCGATCGGTCGGAGTTCACGTGTCGCACCGCGTTCTCCCCACGGGGCGTGATGCTCCATCCAGATGGCGAGGTTGTAGTCCTGCCGGAGTTTGTCGAGGGGCTTCTGGACACCGAATGCCTGCTCTTCCCACGACTGGTCGAGGCCGTCGTACGCCTTGTAGATGGGGCTGATACACAACAGGTCGATGCGCAACCGTTCGACCACCTGTCGCAGCATGGCCCGGTCCTGCGGGTCACCGAGGTGGATGCCTGCGGGACGGTGCAGCACGTAGGCGTTCTGGTTCTCGGTGGACCACACGTCTTCCATGGACACCACCTGTCGCCGGAAGTCTCGGCGGGCGGTCCCGGCGGGGTTCTCCAGGTCGACGAGCAGGGTCCGCATGATCGGGACTTCCTGCTGAATCTGGAACGGGTGTCGCCCGGACGCCAAGGTCAACGCGACCTGTCGGGTCAGCACGGTCTTCCCGGCTTTCTCGGGGGCGATCAACATGAACCGTTCCTGCCGTTCCAGCATCCCCGGGATCACCCAGTCGTAGGAGTGTTCGTTCTGGGCCATGAACTCATTGACGGTGTGGAGTCCCTCGATGGGACGCCAGCCCGCTTCGACCTGGGATTCGCCGAGGACCCGGGTCCACATCTCGTCGAGCCGGTTGGCCTTGTCTTCGAGGGACAGGTCCATGCCGACGATCCGAGCCATCTGCGCGACCGCGTCCTTCAACACTTCGTGTTGGGCGGCTTCGTGGACGGCGTGTGCGTAGTTGGTGGCGAGGATCGAGACCACCGGGTACGCCCCGGACAGGTCGATCATCCGTGCCAGGGCACCTGTCTGCTCGTACTCGACGAGTAATTGCCGGACGTACCCGGGTATCTCGTCGGCGCTGAGGTTGGGGTGGTGGTCGATCACCCAGCAGATCGCCACGTACAGGCTGCGGTTGGCGCCGTTCCAGAACCGGTCCGGGTCGAGCCATCGGACGTTGTCGTATTCCTTGGGGGATTCCATGAGTGCGGCACACAGCATGGCTTCGGCCGAGTAGACCGGATCAGTCATTCTTGGTTGCTCCCTTGGGTGTAGAGGCGGTATTGCTCTCGGGCCAACTCCAACCCGTCGTCCTTGCGGCCCGGTGTTTCAGCCAGCGGCCTGCCTGCCGGTTTCGGCTTCGATCGTCGACCCCCTGGTGGTGGTGGCAACGGTGGTTTCTCTTCACCGATCCGCCATGTCACCACATCACCGGATCGGTCACGGCGTTTCCGATCCGGATTCTTCTTGTTCGTCATGGTGTTCCATCCCCATGGTAGGGCGGGTTTGTTCGGTTGACCCATGTACGTATGACCACTCCTGTTCATGGAGTAGGCGTGTACCCGGTCGCTCACCAGCAGGTCTTCCCTGCGGCTTAGGGTCAGTTGGCATTACGTCGGACCCGGTTTCCGGTCTCTCTCGCATTGCGGCGTGGGGGTGCGGAGGAACGCCCACCCTCTCGGGCATCAACGCCATGGCCCACGACACGGAGGTGGGCGCCCGTACAGAGTTGCGGTACACCACAACCTGTGGATTAGAATTGGTGACGGCATCAACCGTGTTTCTCCCAGAGTCCGGTCGGTGTCCGTGGCCCGGTGTTTACGCACGCGGGCCACAAACCTGTTAGGTCGAACCTACCGGTGGACGGCGAGCCCAGTCCACCATGGCCTATCGTTGAACGTACGAACCGGTTGCTCCTGTTCGTACTCGGCCCGGCCCCCGCTTTGGATGTGCCTTTCCGGGGGCCGGGCCGACATACATCAGGCCGAGGCAGGCCCCTGGTCGGGGACCGCCGCCTGATCCAGCAAGGACGGGTAGTCCCGCACCAGCCGGTCGAACTCCTGCTTCGCCTTCTGCTCGGCGGTCAGCCGGGGCGACCACTCCACCCCCTGCTCCTCCGCGTGCTTGGAGTACAGGGTGTGGAACTCATCCCGGTGGGCCTCACGAAGAGCCTGCGTCGCGGCGGTGTACGCCTTCTGCAACCGCTTGTCCCGCTCCTCCGAGGTCATCTCGGCAGGCGGGGTTGCTGCGTCGGTCATGGTGCACCTTTCATGGTTGGTTGACCTGGGTGGGGCTCGAGGTCTGGCTTCAACGTCGCCGTGACGACGGTGGTGGGAGGCCAGTTGGAGGACCACTCATACCTGTCCTCCGGTCGTGGGTCAGAACGGAGGCTCGTCACCGGACGCCTGACTTTGTGTTGGCTGTGTGGCGTACGGGTCAGGCGCCCTGCCCTCACCCCGTGCCTCGCGGGTCGTCTTCTCCCCATGCTTGATGGTGCGGAACTTCACCGACGCGCCCACCTCGTCGGCCTCCATCTCGACGACCGTCCGCTTCTCACCCTCGGTCGTCTCGTAGGACCGCTGCTTCAACCGGCCCTGCACGATCACCCGGTCACCCCGACGCAGCGATTCGGCCACGTTCTCCGCCATCGTTCGCCACGCCGCGCAGCGCAGGAACAGCGCCTCCCCGTCCCGCCACTCCTGGGATTCCTTGTCGAACGTCCGGGGCGTGGACGCCACCGTGAAGTTCGACACCGCCGCACCCGACGGAGTGAACCGGAGTTCCGGGTCGTCCGTCAGATTCCCCACCACCGTGATCACGGTGTCTCCTGCCATCAGGTCACCTTCTTCTTCCGCTTCTTGACCGGCACCGAGGTCTTGGGTGCCCTGTCCGGGTTGAACCGCAGGTACAACGTGCAGGTTCGCACCGGGTTTCGTACGTTGTTGGCCGTCCTGATCTGAAACCCGTCGTCGGGTTGGAGGGCCTTGATCTTTCCTTGCCGGATCGCGTTCACGATCGAGGTCTTGTCCTCGTCGAAAACCTTGGCCCACTCCCCGGGCTGAGTCCGCAACTTCGCGGCGATCACCGCCCAGTCGTAGCGACCTTGACCGATCGGCGGCGGTGACTCCCAGGTCACCTCAGACTTCTTGTCGGTCACGCCATATCCACCTCTTTCAACAGTGCATCCAGTTCCTCCGTGTGTTCGGTCAGCCATGCCTGCGCGTGTTCCACCGTGTCCACCACCGACCAGTCGGGCTGGCCGTGGGTGGTCGCCCACAAGGCGGTGAACGAGGTCAACTCGCCACCGACGTGGACGAACGTTTCGTCGGAAACACGACAACCCACCTGACGCAGTGCGGTCAGGTGGGTGAGTGCGCTGGCCCATTCGCAGCAGGCGAAGGCCATCAGCAGCCGGTCCCGGTTTGGGATCGGCAGGGGGTTGGGGTCGTTGCTCACGACTTCCTTTCGTGGGGGGACCGTCGGGGCGGGGTGCTGGGGGGTTCCTCCCCCGCCCCGACGGCGGTGGGGACCGGGTGCCACACCTATTGGTCCCTTCCCCAGTGGCACCCGGTCGCTTGTGTCAGCCGCGCAGGTCGCGCAGTGCTGCCTGCATCTCGCTGAGTGCCGTCTCGATCGCGGAAAGGCGCGGGTCCTCCCCGTCCACACCGCCGGACTGGAAGTCCAGCCCGCAGTCGGCGAGCGCCCGGCGTGCGGTCTCCCGGTCGAGGCCCTGCTCGGTGGCGTACGAGAGCAGGTTGCTGGCGATCTCGGACTCGCGGACCTCCAGGGCGTTGACCACGTGGTCGACGTAGCCCTGGTATGCCCCGTTGGGGGCGACCCCCTGCTTCTGGAGGGCGTCCACCGTGGTGTCACGAATGTTCATCCGGTTGCTCCTTTTGTTGTCCCGCCCTGGATGGGCGGGGAGTCTGTGCCAGGCCCCTGGCGGGGCCGGAAAATGGTGGGGCCGATAGACCCATTTTACCACGGTTGACCCGGTGGGTCCACTGTGGTGAACACCCCCGGTGGCGCCGCCTGGAGTCAGGATCATCGGCGCCACCGAGGGTGGGTTCAGCGGATCAGGCGGTGGGGCAGGTCGTGCCCAGGTCCTTCCAGACGAACCAGTCACCCTTGCCCTTGTCTGCACCCGGGTTGTACGGCAGGTCGAAGCCGCGCACCGCGAGGTCGTGCTCGCCACCCGGCGTGGCCGGAAGAGCGTGCCACTTCGGGTCGGTCAGAGCGGGCGCACCGGGACCGGCGAACTTGCCCTTGTAGTTGTGCCACACACCATTGGTGGTCGGCTGGCACGGCGGCTCGCACTCACCGTTCTGCGTCAACTTGATGTCGTCGATAGCGAAGTCGTTACCGACCAGCACCGTCGAGTTGTTGACGATGGTGACCGTCATCGGGTCAGACGCCGGGACCGAGCCGACGATCTCGATGACGTTGGCCGGGTCGTTGGTCAGGACGACTTCCGACCCGAGTGCCACACCGTTGATGAGCACGGTGATCTTCGCGCCACCGTCGTTGGAGTACGACAGGGGCAGGATGTTCGCCATGTTCGCGCTGAACGTGTAGGTCACGTTCGAGCCGGGCGTGTCACAGGTGACACCGGGGACCGAGACCTCCAGCACCTTCTGGTTCTCGGTGGTGAAGCCGTTGACCAGGAGCATGTTGTCGGTCGCTCCCGGCCAATCCACCCACGCGGTGTGGAAGTCGTGCGGGTTGGCCCCGATGATGTACCGGCCCTCGTCGTACATGGTGTTGTCACCGTAGTGGTCCCCGTAGATCAGGTCGGTGGCCTTGGTGAAGTCCGTCGTCGCGCCGACCGCCGCCACCTGAGAAGTGGTGGTGAGGCCGTCGAAGTTGACGTTGAGCGGGGTGTCACCGTCGGCCGCCTCCGCTGGGGAAGTGCTGATGACACCGATGGACGCGGCGAGCAGGGCAACTGCCGCCACACCCAGAACTTTCTTGCGCATGGATGGTTCCTTCTTGCTGGTGCACGTGACCACGTGCGGGGTGGAGCCGGACGGCTCGCCATACCCGCCACCCGAGGCGGGCATGGTGTTCAGTCCGGTTCGTACCAGGCCCGACGACGGCACCCACGGGGAGAGGTGCCGCCGCCGGGGGTCTAGGTCAGGCCGGAGTCCAGTCGTAGTCGCTGAACTTCTTCTCATGCCGGGTCTTCAAGTGCTGACCCAGCGCCGACCGGGTGTTCCCCACGTACTCGCACTCCGGGCAGTCGACCCGGTCCTTGCCGTCCGCCCGTGGACGCGGCGCGACCGCCTTCACCGGCAACGTGTCCGCCTTCCGGCCCCGGGTTTGCGGTGCAGACACCGCCTTGGAGGCGGGCACCCCGCGTTCCATGAACACCATGAGGTCCTGCACGGTCTTGTCGCACACCTCGCACAGGTCCAGCAGCACCGGCTTGTCGCCGTCCACCGCCAGCGTCCTGACCACGGTCGCCCGCACATCCTCGTCCCCATGCTCACCGTCACACCAGGTGATCAACTTCAGTTCTCTGGACACAACACTTTCCTTTCTCGAACAGCCACGGTGGCTGCCCGTTCAGTCGTCTGATACCTCGACGACGCTTGCGTTTCGCAGGGATGCGATCCGCAGGGAGGCCCGGTGGTCTTCGTCGAGACGACCGAGCCCAGCGAGCAGGTAGCCCGGACGGTAGGTCCGACGCCACTTCGACACCACGTAGCCACGCTCGTTGATGTCACGCTCACGTTCGTTGCGACAGCGGGTGCACCGCTGCCGGATGGTGAAGAACCCCGGACGGTGGGCCACCGTCAGGCGTCTCCACTGATGCTGGAACTCGGCACGACACTCGATCACTCCGTCCGACCATTGGCCGATGGCTTCGTCCAGCGTGCGTTGTTCAGTCATGCTCGCTTCCTTGGTTAGACCACCGGGAGGGCGGGAGGGGGAAAGGCATCCCAACCAAACCCCTCAACCTGCCCCCCCGGTGGAGTCTTAGTGCCGACCGCAGTCGACCTGGAACCCGAAGTCCGCGTGCTCGGTGGCACCCTGGATACCCAGGAGTTTCGCCACCTCGTCGCGGTTGATCATTCCGCACTGACAACCTGGAGCCGGGGCCGTGGTGACCGTGAACTCCCGCCGCCACGACGCCAGCACATCGACCACCGACACCTTGTCGGGGACGTGACCGGTCGCCTTCTCCACCGGCAACCGGGACACCCCGGTCACCACCACTTGCACCTGCGCAGCCCGGGCCTCACGCATCCGGGTCAGGTTCAGGTTCGCTTCGCCGAGCAGCCGTTGCGACTCGTTCCACTGCTCCGCCACCCGCAGCGACTCGGCCTCCACCCCCCGCATCTGCATCCCCAGCGCGTACGCCATGTCGTGCCAGTCCGGCCTCCGATCCGGCAGCACCCGCTGCCAGGTGAACTCCCTGACCTGCTCGACCGTACGGCTGAGCGTGGTCCGCCACACACCACGGCGGAACTGCATCATCCACACCATGCCGTCCGCGACGGACAACACGATGTAGTGCGTGGTCCCCTCGATGAAGTGGTCACCGGACTCCGGGGTGCCGGTGGTCCAGTTCGTCACCTGTCCGGCGGCGATGTGCCCGGCGAAGAACTTCGGGTCCACCACCACACCGCCGTCGGCCTCGAACCCCTGTTCGGTGCGGATGAAGGTGCGCGTCCCGAGCCGACGCGCCGCCACCCGCACCGACGTACCGGAGGGCAGTGCCTCCAGGTCTTCCATTGTTGCGATTGTCATTGCATGTGCCTTCCTTGGATCAGGTTACTGACCCGTCACGGTGTGGGCATCGGGCCTTCGCCCGACTGTGCACGCCTCAGTTGTTCCATCAGGTTGTGGAACGAGCGACGAATCATCTCTCGTTCTTCGTCGGACTTCGGGGTGCCGAGCCCGACCTCGGCCAGCACCTCGGCCACGATCTGCGGGAACAGACCGAACTGGGCACCGGCCAGGTGCATGACCTCGGCCATCGCGTCTTCCCGGTTGATCAGCGCAGCCTCGACCGCAGCCCAGTCCGTCGCCCCGTTGTTGGTCTCCGCCACCACGAACGGGGCGAGCGTCTCTCTCACCGACAAGACATTCACGACGGGAACCTGCCGACCGTCAGGTTGGCGACCAACTGGCTGATATCCCACGGCCCAGTCTCCTGCTCCCCTGCCCCTTCCACGTAGTAGTTGAGGCGGTGGTTCCGCGCCACCACCACTTCGGTGGCACCGGTCCACAGGCGGGTGCCCACCGGGACGTACGGCCAGATGTCGGCGAGGTTGTCGATCCGCAAACGCATCCCGTCCTCGTCATCGTTGGCGATCCACATGACCTGCATGGTTCGCGCCGAGTTCCGCAGCACACCCCCGTCCGGACGGTGACCGAACAGCGCCCTGGTCCGGGACACATTGGTGGTGTGGTCGTCGCGGATGTACCACGTGAACGTGCCCGGTTCGGTCCGGTGATGCCACCGCAGCAGCGACCCTTCGGGCAGCCGGGACGCCATCGCCTGCGCGATGTGCTCGTTGGTCGTGATCCCCGCAAAGGTGGCGTGCTGCAACACCTCATCGGTGAGCCCGACCCGACCCATGTACGTCTCGTAAGACTCACACCACCGGTTAGCCACCTTCACCTTCCAGCCGACCCGCCACGCCCTCGCCTTGAAGTCCGCGATCGCGGCCTGCTCAGCCTCGCTGCCGGGTGCGGTGGCCCACTCCACCGGGTCACCGCTGACCACCTCCACCGGCCCGTCGTTGGAGTTGTAGTCACCGAGGATGTGCTGCCACCCACGCTGGGCCTTCACGAACAAGCCGAAGGTGGACACGTCCTCTGGCTCACCCCGCGCCACCAGCGAACCGACCGGAAGTCGGTCCTTGTCGTGCGCGTTGGCGACCCGCACCCCCCGACCCAACGGGAAATAGGTGTCGTCGATCCCGAGTTCCCGCATCGCGTCGAGCACCGTCCGCGTGCTGACCCCCGCCTGCTCGGCGGCGGTGAGCGCGTTGTCCCGGTACCGGAACTGCCACTGCGCCAACGACTCCCACGTGGGAGGGTTCTTCGGCAACGACTGCACCACGTTGTACCCCATGGTGAAGTCCTGCGGCCCGAGCACGTCACCGTCCTGCCCCATCCACCGGTGGTCCGGGGTCTTCGTGTAGACCTCGCTCGTCCCCGGCGGACCGATCATCGTGCCGATCGGGAGCCGGTCGAAGTCCGCGACCGAATCCAGTCGCGTCCCCACTGCTACGTCACTCATGTGCCTTTCCTTTCACTCCGTCGCTCCGACCGGCGCGTCAGAATCTCCGCGTCAGCCATCGCCATCGTCCGGCGGCAGGCGCCGCAGGTCACTTGTGCTGGATTGCGGGTGCTGTGCACTGGGTTGGTCAACCCGCACGCAGTCCGCACCCCCCGCATTCCACTCACCTTCACCCGCAAGTGCCGCTTCGCGGACTGGTTGGGCGTGTTCACTCATTCCTCCTGTTCGTTATCGGTCCCTTCGAGAATCGCCAGCACGTCACGGGGATCAACCAGGGCGTACTCCTCAGCCAGCACCCGGATCGCCGCCAGTTTCCGTTCGGCCTCGACCAGTGCCGCGACCCGGCCAGTCCCCCTGCCACCGTGCGGCTGAACCTCACGCTCATTGACGTGGTCGGTGAGCACGTACACGTGACACCGATCCCGACGCAGCACCAGGCGGGCGATCCGGCCCTCCTTGTGGAGCACCGACAGCACGCTGCTGGCCTGGCCGTGATGCCAGCCCTGCCGCTCCCCGAGTTCACGCCAGGTCAGCCCGTCCGAGCCGACCCGGGTCAGCGAGACCAGGGTTTGCTGCTGCCGACGGGCAACCGTTCCGTCGTCGCGCTCGCCCGTGGCACGCTCATGACTGGTGTCGGAACCCGACCACCCAGTCGTTGCCTCGTCGCCACCCGGCTCAGGGTACGGGAGCACCGGCTCGTCGCCGCTCATGCCCGGCCTCCGTTGGACCGGATGATCCACAGCACGAACAGGAAGATGGCGAGCCCGGCGAGGATGGCCGCGAAGTTGTTCACACCCGATCACCCCAGCCGGGCTGCAACTCGGCGTGCGGACCGGTGAACTCGTCGACCACCACACCCTCGACCGGTTCGTCCCGCATCCGCTCCTCCAAGATGTGGCCGTACATCACGTTCGCCGCCGTCACCCAGTCCCACTGGCGCAACGCCGTCCATCGTCGGATCAGGTTCTCGAAGCACACGTCCTCGATCCGCTCGTCGCTGTTCTGCGGCGCGGTCACAGGACTGCCTCGGCGACCCGGTCCATCGTGTCGGCGCTCTCGTCCAGCCGATCTGCCATCTCGCGCAGCGTGGCGGCGTACTCCCGCTTCTGCTGAGCCTGGTTCCGCAGCACACTGGCCGCGCTGATGGTGATGTTCTGCTCGTTCATCAGTCCTCCTTTCGGACACAAGAAAAGCCACCACTCCGGCGGAGTAGTGGCTTCATGATTCGGTACGTCTTCATGGGGATGCCTTTCGTTGTGGGTTGTGGGGTGTGTGGGGGTGTGGGGAGGGTGCCCGCTGAATCGAGCACCCTCCCCGTCCGACCCATCCGCCGTCCCCCACAGAACACGGATGGGTGGGTCTCAGGTGGTTCTACCGGAACAGTGGAAGTAACACTTGCGGTGCCGGTTCCACCACAGGTGCGCCTTGTGGGCGCGGCGCTTGGCACACGGCCACGGCTGCCATCTAGCGGCGGCGGTCACGACGCGGCCCCCGCTCCGCACCATGGATCATGGCGACCGCGATCCCGGACAGCACCTCGCGCATCGTCGGAGTCAGGTGCCTGACGCAACCTCGGTCCCCGTTCACGGTCACCACAGACAACTCCTCGCAGGAGTCGCACTTCCCCAGGGTGCTCATGCCCCGTCCTTCCTGTTCTTGGTGATACGCCACGGCTTGTTGTGGATCGTGACGTTGGTACTGGAATGGACCTCGATCCGGGCGGCGTCACCACCCGCCAGGTCCAGCGCCGCTGCCCACACCTGTGGGTCCACGGTGATCCTGGTCAGGCGGCTGTTCATTGACGATGCAGCCTGCGTCCGACGCTTACGCCGACGCGTCCCATCGACCGGCGCGCTGACGCTGACCGTGGCGGTGTCGCGCACCGTAGCCGGACGGTCGTCCCCGGCCCTCACGGGACTACGCTCCCGTCGCTGTCGGTGCACGGCGGGGTGGACTCGGTGCAATCAGGCGGCTGCCGCCACCGGCCTTCGTCACGCTCGCTGCTGGCGAGGCCGACGACCGCGACCAGCACCACCAGCAGGCACACGATCAGACCGGTGGAAGTCTCGTGCTCCCGGCTCATGTCCCGGCCTCCGTCATTCGCTCGACGTGCTGCTGGTGGGCACGCTCGGCCACCTCAGCACTGGGCCTGCGCCCACCGACCACACCGCACCGGCAGTACCACAGCCAGTACGGCTGGTCGAGCGGGGCGTGGATCGGGACCGACCCGCCGTGGGGCTGCCGCTCCCACCCGACCACGCCGGAGGTGAACTCCACCAGGCTGTCGAGGCGGTGCTTCGGGATGGGCTCGGGCAGCCTGCCTGTCTGGAGGAAACTCACCGGTCCCTCCACACGTCGAGCCGATCGCCCTGGTTGAGGATGAACACCTCACCATCGACCGGGTCCTTGAACCCCACCGGGTACTCGATGATCAGCCCGTTGCCCAGCGACGGGTGCGACCAGAGTTCGAGCAGCGGCAGGTCGGCTGCTCCGGGGATGTGGGCACGGGCGGCGTCGGTCATGCACTCGACGTGCCACCAGCCCCACCGGACTCGGCGAGGCTGGTCGGTCCCAGCGTCGGTGACCTGTGTGCACAGCGCCATCACTCGCCACCCTTCAGGATGCTGCCGTACCCGGGCAGGTTGGCGACCGTCATGATGGCGTGCCACTGGTCCCGGGTGACCCGGTCCTCGGGCGGGGTCCAGACGGTGGCGACCCGGCCTGTGATCCGGTCCACCGGCGTGTCGTCGGGAAGCCGGACCCCGGCTTTGATCAGCGCGTCCGCGCACTCGGTGGCGTGGGCGGGGACGCAGTCCGTGGCGAAGGTGAGGATGCGGGCCAGCCGCAGCCGCAGGTCGCGCTCGCTCATGCCGTCACCTCGATGGTGAACGGCATGTCGTACGGGTTGCCGGGACAGAACACCTGCTCGATCTGGTAGGTGGTGTTCTCCCCGTTGTCGATGCACTCCTCGACGATCCGCTCGGCCGCCTCCATGGCGACGGAGAAGTGGACCCGGTTGGCGGTGGCGATGCCACAAGCCAGGGCCAGTCGGTGTGCGGCGGCGGCTGCACCGTAGGTGCCGCCGGTCTGCTGTGCGTGGTAGCCGCTGGCCGCGTTGGCCCGGCCCCGGAGGGCGTGGGCCAGGTCGGCCATCTCGACCGAGTCCCGGTCGATGGTGAAGTGGTTCATGGCGGGATGCCTTTCGTTGTGGGGTGGTGATTCAGGAACCTTGCAGCCGGGCTTGGACCCGGTCCCACATCGACGGCGAGGTGTCCGCCGTCGGGTGGGAGACATTGCTGACACGGTCGATGCAGCGGGTGCCGCCGTGTCCGTGCCGGAGCAGGCACAGGTTGACGCCGCCGTGCTTCGAGGGCCAGGTCCGGTGGCACATGCGGGCGATGGTCATGACCCGGCCTCCCGGTACGCCCGGTCGAGGCAGTGGTTGCAGATGCAGCCGACCGCCGCCAACCTTTCCTCGTCGCCGGGCTCGGGCCGATCGTTCGCCAGCCTGATCGCCGCCTGCCAGGCGGCTGCGTGCGGGGTCACGCCATGCCCTCGACGAAGCGGAGGACCCCGGCGGAGTTGACCCAGTAGGCCCGGCCTTCGCCGTTGCCGTGGGGCTGGCCGCCGCCGAAGTTCCAGCGGCAGGGGGTGTCGGTCTCACCGTCGATGCACACCGGGAGGCGGTGGGCCAGGACCCAGCGGTCGGGCCGGATCACGATGCGGCGGGTCACGGTCCAGCCGTGGGCTCGGCACCAGTCGGCGCCGTCGGAGTGCGGGTAGTCGATCGCTTCCTTGCAGCCGCCGTACGGCTGGACCAGGCGGACACCGGGGGTGAAGTCGTCGGCGTGCGCGGCCTCGGTGAGGGCGGTGGCGGTGCCGATCAGGATGGCGACCACCGCTGCGCCAGCCAGGCTGGCGCGGTAGATCAGGGCGTGCTTGTTCATCGGGATGCCTTTCGTGGGGTGGGACAGGGTGACTGTCCGTGGTCGGCGGCGAGAGGGCTTACCTCTCCCCGCTATCTCTATTCTACCACACCTAGGTCAACCAGGTCAACCCCGGTATGGAGGGCCGAGTTGGTTGACGGCGCGGCTGGTTGACGTGCCGGTTGGTTGACGTGATGGCTGCGCCAGCCGCACTGATCGGCTGGAAGCCCCGGCCTCCGGCCCGGCCGCGCCAGCCGCGCAGCCGGACCGCGCCAGCGTCCGGACTTCCCGGCCTCCGAGCAGCCGGACTCCGGACGCGCCGAAGCCCCCGGCCTCCGAAGAGGCCGAGGGCTTCAGGCTCACAGGTCCATCACGACGATGGAGAAGCCGGACTGCGCGAGCGCCTTGCGGCATGGCCCGCACATGTACGTCTCCATGTCGTCATCGACGCAGACGGGCTTTCCGGCCCGTGACCAGCACGACTCGCAGGTCATCGGGTGACCGCCTGCATGGAGCGCCGGTGCTTCGCGGGGTGGAGGTCCGCCTCGTGCCAGACCGGCGGGAAGACGACGGCGATGCAGGCCGCGCACATGCCGCCCGTGTCGCCGTGGCGGACGAGGAACACGCGCTTGCAGGTGGCCTCGCAGTGGGTACAGGTTCCGAACATCAGGGATGCCTTTCGTACGGGACCAGCGGCGCTGGTCCTCGCCCACCTCGCCCGGACTTGCACCGGACACGCCTACGCGAACGAGGGGGAGGGGGAGGGAGGCCCGCCCGAGCGGGCCTCCCAGTGGATCAGGCCGCCTCGGCCTCGGAGTCGAGCCACGCGCCAGCCTCGGCGAGGAGCGCGTGCGCCTCCTCGACCGGCATCCCCGCGAGGATGGCCTGGATGGCCGCGAGCGGGGACTTGGGCTCGGCCGCGTCCTTGGCGGACTGCTCGGCCTTCTTGGCCTTGGCAGCCGCCTTGCGGGCGACCTCCTTCTCGCGGGCGACCTCGACGGCGGCCTCGACGACCTCGACCGTGATGGCCTCGGGGTCGGCCTCCTTCAGCGCCTTGCGCTGCTCGACCCAGGCCGAGGACTGCGCGAGGCCGCCGAGGAGCGCGTAGGCGGGCTTGGACTCGGGGTCGAGCCCGAGCGCGAAAGCCTCGCCCGCCCGGAGCCACGTGGTGACGGACGCCTTGCTGACACCCTCGGGGTGCTTCGGGGTGATCCAGGCCGCCGCGTACTCGGCCGCGTCCATGACGCCTTCGGCCGCGTCCTCGGGCTTCTTGCCCTCGACCAGGATTCCGGCCTTCAGGCACCGGTAGGCCGCGAACGATGCGATGACGGCTGCCCGCTCGCCCGCCTGCTCAGCGGTGATGAACTCGGCCAGCGCCTCCCTGGCGTAGGCCGCCGCCGTGTCCGGGTCCTGCTCGACCAGGGCGGCTGCCCGCATCGACTCGAACTCCGAGGCCGGGGCCGAGACCTCTGCCTTGACGCGGGGCGCTGCCGCCTTCTTCGTGGTGCTCTTCATGGTGATGTGCCTTCCTGCCAGCGACCTGGTAGCCGCCGAGCGTGTCGGGGAGCGACCACCCTTTGGTGATCCGTCCCCCCCAACAAGAGCAACTCTACCCCACGGGGTCAACGGGGTCAACCCAACAGGGCTCCTGGCCGTGTGACGTGCACCACACCGGACCGGGGTCCGGCTGACTCAAGGAAGTCCGGCTTTGTCCATTCCTCGGAGGCCGGGAAGGGGTGACGTCCGTCACTCCCCCGGCGCAGCCCCCGGAGGGGTCGCTACCCGTTGTGACCTGGGGAAACTGTGTGTGGGGGGTTTGGGTGTACCGCACCTCTGAATACGGGATGTGCGTATCGTGTTTCGCGCGTAGGGTTTGGGTGTACCGTAACTGGATGGCACGACCACGCATGGGGTCTACGGCGCACACGGTTCCGGTGACGGTGAAGTTGTCCGCCCGAGAGGTGGAAAAGGTCGACCGGTTGCGGGGCCGGATGGGCAGGTCTACCTACCTGCGGCGGCTGGTCCAGGCCCTCGACGACAGGCGTCCTGGCGACACCTGATACGTCCCACAAAACCCATCGGCAGGGAAGTATTGTGGGACAAAACCCTCCGGCAGGGAGTATTGTGGGACATATGGCGAGACCACGCGAATCCACCGAAGCCGCATCCGTCGACCTCCGCATCCGCCTCACCCCCACCCTCCTCGACCTCGTCGACCACGCACGCGGCGACCTCACCCGATCCGCCTACATCCGCGACCTGATCCGCGACCACCTCGGCCCCGACACCATCGAAGTCCCCATGCCCGCCGTCCCCACCGGATACACCGACACACCCCCGGTGGCCGACGTACCCCGCGCCTCGCTGTCCGTGGTCCGCCACCTGCACCGGTACAAGCAGATCGGACCCCCCCTCCGGCACGACCAAGGCGTCCCGATCTACCTCCACGTCTGCGACTGCGGGTCCGAGAAGGAAGACCGGTGACCCACCTGCTCGACCTGTTCTGCGGTGAAGGTGGCGCCGGGCGCGGCTACCAAGACGCCGGGTTCACCGTCACCGGCGTCGACACCCACCCCACCGACCGCTACCCCGGACGGTTCATCCACACCGACGCCCTCGCCTTCCTCGCCGAATACGGCCACCGCTACGACGCCATCCACGCCTCACCCCCCTGCCAGGCGTACAGCATCCTCCGACCCCTACACCCCGACCGCGACTACCCCGACCTCGTTGGCCCCACCCGCGACCTCCTGGCCGCCCTCGACATTCCCTGGGTCATCGAGAACGTCCCTGGTGCACCATTACGCCGCCCCGTCGTCCTGTGCGGGGCCGCCTTCGGCCTCACCGCCGAGTCCGACGACAACGGACCCCTGGTGCTCAAACGACACCGCGCCTTCGAGTCCAACGTCTGGCTCCGCCCCCTGCCCTGCGCCTGCTGGCGCTACCGCACCACCCACCAGACCGCTGGCGTCTACGGCCACGGCCCCACCTCCCCCACCCGCAACAAGGGATTGAAGCCCGCCCAACGCGACCGCAAAGCCCTCATGGGCATCGACTGGATGACCCGCGACGGCCTGTCCGAAGCCATCCCCCCCGCCTACACCCGCTACATCGGCGCCCGTCTCCTGGACTGGATCAACGCCCGCACCCCTACCCTGGAGCCCAACCTGAAGGAGCAACCATGATCCCGCTCGGCGGACTCGCCCAAGGCCACGAATCCCTGGCCCCCCTCCTGGTCGACATCGACCAGGTCCACCCGCACCCCGACAATCCCTGGAACGGCGACACCGACGCGATCGCCACCCCCATCCACATCA
>Ga0193738_1000225_pt1 | contig 39307 bp, 35 predicted proteins | sample L2a1metaG_FD_144927 | JGI IMG/M metagenome (GOLD analysis project Ga0193738, IMG submission 144927) | Soil microbial communities from a riparian zone of the East river system, Colorado, United States - L2a1 | ecosystem: Environmental > Terrestrial > Soil > Riparian zone | place: USA: East River... | reverse complement strand
CTAGAGTCAACAGCTGTCGTTGAGTTTGGATTCGAACCAAAACCACCAGTGTCAAAGACTGATATGCTGAACCGTTACACTACTCAACATTACTTGCGGTTCGTATGAGAATCGAACTCATAGCAACAGATCGACAATCTGTGATGTTAGCCGTTACACCAACGAACCTTTTGTAGCCCGTACGAGATTCGAACTCGTATCGTCACACTGAAAATGTTAAGTCCTCAACTCTTAGACGAACGGGCCATTTTTGTATGGGAGACAGGATTCGAACCTGTAGCCTCTTCATTCCAGGTGAAGGATCCGGCCAATCGGAATACTCCCATATATTTCATCATAATCTTTTTTAATCTTTATAATCGTGGTTCTATAAAGCGTCCCCGTTGCATCTCACGGGGAACGCTTATTCCTCCTTCTGCATCTAATACCTTCAATTCATGTTATTGCTTCTTGTGAAACCGATCACTTTATTTACATCGCCTGTTACATGGAATACAGACAATTCTTTTATCATTGTTTGTCCCCAATCGTATTGATCTTTTGTATGTAATACCTGGCAATAATTATTTCCCAACTCGATCATTCTTTTATTCTTCAATACAAACAATGTGTTGTTAAAAAAGAAATCCCTTTTATCGTGATCAAAATAATTGTGCTGGTAGATACCAATTACCTGGTTGCAATAAGTGCTTTGAATAAAATCAAATGCTTTACCCACTTCCAGTTCACCAATAAAGCTGATACATGGCACTTTATTAAATTGAACAGCGTAAAAAACCTTGGGGTCAACATAGTGACCTAAAAACAAAGTATTTACCTGGGATACTTTTGTTTTGAATAAATTGAAAAACATAATTCTTGTTTTATTGATCATTAAATAAAAAAACCCGGTCGTTGTGCGACCGGGTTCTACTCATTCATCCTAAAGATGTTTATGTATAGATACAATCCGGCCGTATATGAATATCATTACAATCATTACCCTTGGGCACAATACTTCCCTGTTCCATCGCATAGCAATGGCCACTGAGTGATGATATATCATCCATCGTTCTAAATCGTTTATGTCGTAATTGCTTCAGCATTTTTATTGCTTTGTTTTTATAGATTCAATTCTTTTCACTTTACACAAACTATTTAATTAATTTTTTCCTATTAAAACAAAACCCCGCAATCTCTTGCGGGGCCTCGGTTATATCGAATTAGCTTTTAAACTTATTAAGAACATGCCCCGCAATTAGTATAGTCTCCTTTGGGACTAAACCAATTCAGTGTTTCAATATGTAGCTGTCTGCGTAACATGTTTTTTTGTTTTGAGGATGCAAAGATTGAACTAATTTTTTATTGTTGCCAAATTTTTAGAGAAGTATTTTAAAAATATTTTTTAAAACATTTTTATTTGTCCTCCTGGTCTTCTGAATATGCTTCTATCCAAACTCCATTCCTCCGCATTCATTCCATAGAGCTTTCCATACTTTTTATATTGCTGTGCAACCATTTGTGCAATTGCTCCTTCGCCACGCATACGTACACCCCATCTTGTATCATTTACTTTTCCATCATGGCTATGTTCAATCAAATGCCAGACCTTATCGGCACGGTCCGGGAAATTTTTATAGAGCCAATCATGAAATAAGAACTTGATAGCGCCATTTAATCTTATAAAAGTATAGGCAGTGAAAGTTGCCCCGTTGTCTCTTGCCTCTTTCATGATCCGTTGCATTTCATGTTCATTTAATCCTGGTATCATCGGGCCCATCATTATTCCCATTCTTACTCCGGCGCTACTCAATTCATTGATCACTTTTAGTTTTTGTTTTGCTGTTGTAGTTCTTGGTTCCATCACTCGTCGCAGATCTTCATTAAAAGAGGTAATTGAAACCATAGCCGAAACTATTTTCTTTTTCCCCATCTCCTGCAACACATCTTTGTCTTTTAGTATCCATGAATTTTTTGTAAGTATACCAACTGGTTGGTTGAATTCATTACATACTTCCAACAAACCTCTTGTTAGTCGAAAAGTTTGTTCCGCAGGTTGATAACAGTCAGTGTTACCACTTAGCATGATCGGTGTTGCATCCCATTTTGGATGCATCAAAAATTTGCGCAACAATTGAGGTGCATTTTTTTTGACAATGATCTTTCTTTCGAAATCAAGACCGGCGCTATAACCCCAGTACTCATGTACATTCCTCGCATAACAATAGATACAACCATGCTCGCAACCGGCATAAGGATTCATGCTGTACATCATTCCTACATCCGGACTCTCCACTTTGTTGACGATTGTTTTTGATTCCTGTTCTAAATATTGAGTTGGCACATTTGATTCTTCCCAATCATCGATTGATTCAACATGTTCTTTTGTCTTTTCATTTTTCAGGAATTTATTTTTTGTATTGATCTGAGCTCCTCTTCCTTGTAAATACTGAGAGTTCTCTTCCTGGTCTTTGACCTTTACTTTGTAATGGTCTTGTTTTAATTTATCTGTCATTTTTTATTTTTTAAAAATCATCAATCCCTATTGGCATAAAAAAAAGCGGACAGAGACTTGAATATCTCTGTCCGCCTTGTTGTACAAAAATTTTGTACGTGTCCTGTATATATTCTAAACAGGAGCGTTTATTTTAACCGAATAAATCTCCCTGCCTCGTTGCTACAGGTAAATTTTGAAATTGAAATCGCTGAGCGATCTGGTATTTCATTTCTCCAACAGGTCTTTTTAATAATATCATCGAATCAGCAATGAATCTTCCAGTGAAATGTTTATTGCTATATTCCAACCATCCCTTTTCATATTGCCATGGTTGCAATTTTCTTGCAATAGTCAGGTGGGGTTCAGTGATGAAGTGCGGTTTATTATCATCATTCAATTTCATCAGCCTTTGACTCTCTTTGCGAACTTCTCTTACCAGGTTTTGTATTGGTAATTTAGAAACTACATTTATAAATATAGTATGAGAAGGAAAGCTGCCGAAGTCTCTCAATTCAATCTTAAATGGAGGATAACCCATTGCAATTGTATTCAACCGGTTAATTATTCTTTCTTCCATCATCGTGTATTGAACAAAATTCACAATTGTAACATGTGGCTTACCCCATTTTGCATGTTCGGATTGATAATCTTCTGAAAACTTCTTTTTTACTTCCATTATTTTATCCCATAATTCTTTATGTGGGCTGATCACCAACAAGTATTCATATATCTGATAGCCTGGAATCGTAGCCGTGGTAACAGTTTGTATTTGCATAACTCATCCTCCTGATTTTTTGGTACAAATTTTATTAGTATAAATTTACTAAAATATTTAGCTAATATCAAAAAAAATTATCACCTTTATTTAGAAAAATATTTTTATGGAAGGAGAAGAATTTTATGGCGCTGCCTATAAAGGCACAAAACAGTTCACACAAAAAGAAGTGAAAACAGCAAACGCCACGGGCTTTGGCGCTGCTGCCGATGATTATATGGAACGGGGCATTGATCTGAATGAACAACTGGTTCATAATAAACCGGCTACTTATTTCTTTCGAATGAAAGGCGATGCAATGCAGGAAGCTGGCATTTTTGATGGCGATATTTTAATTGTTGACCGATCATTAAAACTGGTGAATGGAAAAATCATTGTTGCAATATTAAATGGAGAATTATTGGTGAGAAGGTATCATCAAAATTTTTCATCAGCCTTTTTAATTCCTGATAACAATAGATATAAGCCGATCAATATTGCGGAGTTTAGCGATTTTAAAATGTGGGGAGTTGTTGCTTATTCTATTCACTCATTATTATGAAAGCCATTGTTGATTGTAATAATTTTTATTGTTCCTGCGAGAGGCTATTCAAACCACATCTCGACAAGAAACCAGTTGTTGTACTAAGCAACAACGATGGCTGTATTGTTTCGAGAAGTGATGAAGCAAAAAAATTAGGCGTGGAAATGGCGGGCCCTTATTTTATGGCAAAGCCCCTGATACAAAAACATGATGTAGCCGTTTTTTCTTCCAATTATAATTTATATGGTGACCTGAGCTGGCGGGTAATGGAGACATTACGAATAATGTTTGGTAAAAAAAATGTAGAAGTGTATTCTGTTGACGAAGCTTTTCTCGATCTCAGCATTTTTCCATTGGAAGATCTTCCTAAAATAGCAAAGGAGATAAGAACAACTGTAGAAGACTGGACAGGCATAAAAGTTTCTGTTGGCGTAGCGCCTACTAAGGTTTTAGCAAAACTTGCTAATCGCATGGCAAAAAAAAATAAACATCTCACCGATTGTATAACGGTACTTGACACAGAAGAAAAGATCAGCGCTGCTTTGCATAAAACACCGGTGAGTGATATTTGGGGTGTAGGATATCAGTATGCTAACAAACTAAAAGAAGTATGGGGTATTTATGATGCATGGCAGCTAAGAAATCTCAGCGATGAATTTGCACATACACATTTGGGAGGTGTGGTGGGTATTCGTTTAGTTCGTGAATTACAAGGAATCGCTTCCCAGGAAATGGAAGATGAATTGGTGACTAAAAAAATGATTGCTACAACAAGAATGTTTGGAAATCCCGTTAGTGATATCGATTCAATAAAAGAAGCAGTGGCTACTTATACATCAAGAGCAGCAGAAAAATTAAGAAGACAGCGCAGTGCTGCTAAAATTATAAGTGTATTTGTCGTCGCCAAAGGAGAAGATCATAATGTAGATTATCATGGAGCAACACACCGAAAACATACGACATTGCCTGCTGCTACTTCATTTACTAATGAATTGATAAAACCGGCAGTGGCTCTTGTTGACAACCTATATGAGAAAGGAACGCTTTATAAAAAAGCCGGAGTAATGTTAAGCGGGATTGTTCCTGATATGTCGATACAAGGAAATTTATTTTTATCAGAAAATAAAAATTGTGAAAGAAAATTAATGGATATGATGGACAATATCAACTTCAGTCAGCGGGATGATGTATTGAAATTTGCAGCAAGCGGCACTACAAGAGATTGGAAAATGAGGCAGGAGTTAAGAAGCCCGAGATATACAACAAGATGGGATGAGTTATATGAAGTGAGTTAATCAAACAATCCTTTCTGAATGTTCTTTTTGGGTGGTGTATCTTCTATGAACTTCGGCTTTATCAGATTCAATCCACATTCTTTATTTAACTTATCAACTAAATAAACTGTCAGTTCAGGTGAGGTAGCTTCATCGTGCATGTGCATGAAAAAATAAAGTTCTTGCAAACCATGATCTAACCAATACTTCATTCGTTGAACCCAAACATCTGAACGTGTATAATCAGTAGGATGCAAACTATTTCCAACATAACGAATAAATACTTTTGGAATAGTTAAATGCATGTGAGCACAATCTCTTCTACCAGCTGTATCAGTAATTACTGCTCCTATATTATTCTCAGATAAAAAGCCAAACAACTCTTCTCTTTCTTTTTCTTTACTAAACCATGCAGGGTGACGTACTTCCAAAAAAAATTGCATCTCTTTTGGCAACGATAACATGAATTTGAACAGATCATCCTTCCTGTTTGGAGAAAAAGTATCACTTACCTGCACGAAGATGGGGCCGAGATTTTCTTCAAAGGCCTGGACCCCGCGAAGAAATTCCCTGGTTAAAAATTCTTTTCCCTTCAAAGTTCCGCGATGCGTAACTCCCTGGTACATTTTTGGGCAAAAAAGAAAATCTCTCCCTTTTGCTTTCTCTTTCCACTTACTTATTCCGGCGGCTCCATAAATTTTATAATGGGTTGCATTTAACTCAATGCAGTTATAATGTTCAACATAATGTTGCAAGAAATTTTTTTCTTTTGTCTTTGGCGGATAAATTTTCCCGACCCATTCAGGTCGACCCCATTTTGCGCAGCCGAGGTATACTTTGGATTGTTTGACCGGCTTACCACTTAATACCTTTTTATTAAGAGCAGGTTCTGCAGGTAATGAAAAATCAATACTATCAAGCTCTTCAAGATTCACTTTCCCAAATTCCATACTTCACTTTTTTATTGATACTTTTTCAATAGATCAAATAAAATTTTCTTGTCAGCATCAGTTATCACTTTTGTTGTATCCTGCGGCACAAAATGGATCTTATAAGATTGAATTGCTATTTCAGGGTTATTGATGTTATAGCCAACTATTCGTAAAGCCTGCAATGCATTAAAATCCGCAGGCACTTCAACATTCGTTGTATCATACCAAAAGCCAAAACCCTTTTCTGCAAGTATTTGCCAGGAAAAATAACGACTGGGATCAACTTTGCGTCCCGGCGCCCAGTCCATGTGCCCGATAAAATTTGCCTGTGGAATATTATAAGCTTTTTTTAACCTGTCAAGCAACTGTAGCAAACTATTCATTTGCGGCTCAGTGAAAGGCTCACTCCCATTGTTATCAATTTCAATACCAATGCTGCAACTGTTCATATCAGAAACGCTTCCCCATTTACCTAAACCCGCATGATGTTCCCGCAATAGATCATTTAACATGTGATGAACTGTGCCATCCTCACAAACAACATAATGAGCACTTACAGCAGTTCGTGGAAGAGTAAATGTCCGTAAAGTCTGTTCACATGAATCTTGTGCTGTATGATGTATAATAACAAAGTTGGGACGACGCATAGAAAAATTTGTAGTGCCCACCCAATTATCAGCATATTGTAGACCCGCAGAATCTTTTACCGGGTATTCCCGCAAAAGCTTTGCATAATTCTTTACCTGCTTCTTATAAGATTTATTTGTTGAAGCATATTTATTATGAACGCATGCCGCCAAAAAAAAGATCACCAAGAGAAAAGCCAGTATTCTTTTCATCCTAAAATATAATTTGCGGGAAAGTTAATTAAGCTTGTTGAATATTTTTGAAACAGTTTACATATTTCTTCTGTACTGTCCGCCTACTTCGTAAAGTGCATGAGTGATTTGACCAAGTGAACAGTGTTTTACAGTTTCCATTAATTCTTCAAAAAGATTTCCATTTTGTATTGCAACAGATTTTAATCGATTGAGCATTTCTGCTGATCTACTTTCATTTCTTTTCCAAAAAGCATGAAGGTTATTTATCTGTTGCTCCTTCTCTTCTTTTGTACTTCTTATTACTTCATTAGGAATAATTGTAGGAGAACCTTGTTTATTTAAAAATGTATTGACACCAACTATCGGATACTCACCCGTGTGTTTCTGATGTTCATAATACAAACTTTCTTCCTGTATCTTATTCCTTTGATACATTCTTTCCATAGCACCCAATACTCCGCCACGTTCTGTAATGCGATCAAATTCTGATAACACAGCTGCTTCAACCAGATCAGTTAATTCTTCTATAGCAAAACTGCCTTGTGTAAAATTTTCTGTTTTTGCGGAACCTAGTTCACGATTAATGATCAGTTGAATCGCCATTGCTCTTCGTACACTTTCCTCAGTTGGCGTTGTTATTGCTTCATCATACGCATTTGTATGAAGTGAATTGCAATTATCATAAATAGCATACAAGGCCTGTAGTGTTGTTCTTATATCATTAAAGTCTATTTCCTGCGCATGCAAACTTCTTCCCGATGTTTGGATATGATACTTCAACATCTGACTACGCTTATTGGCTTTGTATTTATAGCGCATTGCTTTTGCCCAAATTCTCCTGGCAACTCTCCCGATCACACTGTACTCAGGATCCATTCCATTGCTAAAGAAGAAAGAAAGATTAGGTGCAAATTCATCAATATTCATTCCACGGCTTAAATAATATTCAACATAGGTAAACCCATTTGACAATGTAAATGCAAGTTGTGTAATAGGATTAGCTCCTGCTTCGGCAATATGATAACCGCTGATACTTACACTATAAAAATTCCTGATCTTTTGCTTAATAAAGTATTCCTGTACGTCGCCCATTAGTTTTAAAGCAAACTCAGTGGAAAAAATACAAGTGTTCTGCGCCTGGTCTTCCTTTAAAATATCAGCTTGCACAGTTCCCCTCACTTGCTGGAGAGCTGTTTGTTTGCATTGCTCATAAATTTCTTTTGGCAAAACTTCATCGCCGCTTAATCCAAGTAACTTCAAACCGAGTCCATCATTTCCCATAGGCAAAATCTTGGGCGATGATGTATTGTTATATATCGGTCCGGCAGATCCTTTATATTTTTCCTCGCTAATCTTTTTTAAATCCTTTTCTAATCCTAGTTCTTTTATCTTTTTCTCACATTGCTGATCGATCGCCGCATTCATAAAAAATGCAAGCAACATCGGTGCAGGCCCATTAATTGTCATGGAAACAGAGGTCTTTGGGTCACAAAGATCAAAACCGCTGTATAATTTTTTTGCATCATCAACTGTTGCAATGCTTACACCTGCATTACCAATTTTTCCATAGATATCAGGACGATGATCAGGATCCTCGCCATAAAGTGTTACACTGTCAAATGCGGTTGATAATCTCTTTGCGGGTTGATCAACGCTTACATAATGAAACCGTTTATTAGTTCTTTCCGGTCCGCCCTCACCAGCAAACATTCTTGTCGGGTCTTCGCCTTCCCTTTTTAATGGAAATACGCCGCCCGTAAATGGAAAAGAACCCGGTACATTTTCCTGTGCCTGCCAGCGAAGCAGGTCACCCCAATCTTTAAACTTTGGTAAAACAACTTTTGGAATTCTTGTGCCGGATAAACTTTTACTGAACATTTCCTGCCGGATCACTTTATCACGAACCTTATATTCATAATAATCTTTTTCGTATGCTTTTATTTTTGACTGCCAGTTTGTAATTAGCTTTCTTGCTACCGGTGTTAATTGCTCTTCATAAAATAATTTCATTTTTTCAAGCATTGCGGTAGAATAACCATGTGACCCTTGTGCAAATGAAAAAGTTTTCATTTCATCCAGCACGCCCTGTAATTGGTAAAGCTTTGTTGCAATCGTTGATTGTTCTTTTACTAATTGATCATAACTCCTGTTGTTTTCACTTATTTCACTCAAATACCTTACTCTATTAGAAGGAATAATTGCTTGTGTGATCTTCGCTGTTTCTGAAAAATGGTATTTGCCAAAACTTATATTTGTTTTCTCTTCGATTTTTTTCAGCAGCATTTCAAATAAATAGTTAACGCCGTCATCGTTAAATTTACTTGCCACCGTTCCGATGATCGGGAGGTTTTCGTCTTTTGCAGTAAATAACTGGTGATTTCTTTTATACTGCTTTCTCACATCACTCAATGAATCCAATGCCCCTGCTTTATCAAACTTATTTATACAAACAATATCTGCATAATCAAGCATGTTTATTTTTTCCAGTTGCGACGCAGCACCGTATTCAGGCGTCATTACATACATACTCACATCACAATAATCAAGAATGCTTGCATCACTTTGACCAACACCAGCACTTTCCAAAATAATAAAATCATATCCAGCCGACTTACATATATCAATCGCCTCTTGCACAGCGCCGCTTAATGCAGTATTATCATCTCTTGTTGCCAATGATCGCATATAAACTCTCGGGTGAGAAATAGAATTCATTCTAATCCTGTCACCCAATAATGCACCGCCTGTTTTTTTCTTTGAAGGATCAACAGAGATTATTGCAATTGTTTTATCAGTGAAATTGGTTAGAAAGCGACGAACGATCTCATCGGTTACACTACTCTTACCGGCGCCTCCCGTCCCCGTAATTCCAAGTACAGGAATCGCTTTATCTAACCCCGGGCCGTCGCCTGTTGACTGTTGACCATTCTCTGCATTCGTGATCTCTCTTGCGATCATTCTTACATCTTTTGCTTCTTCTAACTTCAGGGGCGTTTTATAATCTGCCTTTCCATTTAATTGTATATCGCATTGCATGATCACATCCTCTATCATACCCTCCAGCCCCATCTTTCTTCCATCATCAGGTGAATAAATTTTTGTGATACCATACTTATGCAGATCATCGATCTCTTCTGGTAAAATAGTTCCGCCCCCACCGCCAAAGATCTTTATATGCCCACACCCATTTTCATCAAGCAAGTCTTTCATGTATTTAAAAAACTCAACATGTCCACCCTGGTAACTTGTGATCGCTATTCCCTGGACATCTTCTTCAATTGCTGCTTCTACAATTTCTTTCACCGAACGATTATGACCAAGATGAATGATCTCCGCTCCTTTTGATTGCATGATTCGTCGCATAATATTAATAGCAACATCATGCCCATCAAATAGCGAAGCGGCTGTAACGATCCTGACTTTGTTTTTTAGACTATATGCCATTGACTACAAAAATAGATGAAAAAGCTAATGCCTGTTAGTGACGCAAGCTATTGATTTCAAACTCCTCCAAATGCGATCCTTTCAAAGGTTTGAACGGGGTTCATTACATTTGCTGCATGCAGCAGATCATCGAATCTACACTTGAACTATACAAAAAATGGCGTGGCAAAGATGCTGTTTCGATCGATGTATTACCACGATCAGGCAGCGAAAGAAGATATTTTCGTATTCACGAACAGGATGGTTCCACTATTATTGGTACTTACGGCGCCAATATAAAAGAGAATGAAACCTTCTTTTATTTTTCTGAAAATTTTTTTGGCAAACAATTGCCTATGGCAAATATCCTTGCCATAAGTGATGATCGAATGTTTTACCTGCAGGAAGATTTTGGAGATATATCGTTGATGGATCGATTGGAATCGGAAGGTTATACTGAAGAAATATATGGCCTCTTTCAAAAAAGTTTACAAACACTTGCAAAGCTTCATGTAAAAGGTGATAAGGAACTTGATTATGATCGTTGCCTTACTAATAAAGAGTTTGGAAGACAAGCTATCATGGCAGATCTTCTTTATTTCAAATACTATTTTTTAGATGCATTAAGAAAACCGTACGATAAGCAGAAACTAATTGATGATTTTGAAGCTTTGAGCAATTATCTGACTCATACTGAATACAAATATTTTATGTTTCGTGATTTTCAGAGCCGGAACATAATGGTGAAAAAGGATAACTCCATACATTTTATAGATTACCAGGGAGGAATGAAAGGAGCTCCCCAATATGATGTGGCGAGTATGCTTTGGCAGGCAAGAGCTAACCTGAATGATGAATGGAAAGAAAAGCTATTGAATGATTATATAAGTGCGTTGGAAAACATAGTTGGCTCAAAGATCAACAAAGGAACTTTCAAAAGCCAGTACAATGGTTATGTAATGATCCGTTTGTTGCAGGTTCTTGGTGCTTATGGCTTTCGTGGTTTATTTGAACGTAAAGCACATTTTTTAACAAGTATTCCTTTGGCATTAACTAACTTAAAATGGTTTATCAATAATCAAAGCTTTGGCATTTCACTGCCTGAATTTAAAAGAGTGCTTGACATTTGCGTAGATGATGAGATCATTCAGCAGTTCACTCCTTTACAGGCAACTGAAAAAACTCCACTGACAGTTAAGATCAACAGTTTTTCCTATAAAAAAGGATTACCCGAAGACAACAGCGGTAATGGTGGAGGATTCGTTTTTGATTGCCGTGGTATTTTAAACCCGGGTAGGATCGAAGAATTTAAATCACAAACAGGTCGTGATAAATCAGTAAAAGATTATTTGGAGCAACAAACAAAGATGGCTGAGTTTCTCAACAGTGTTTTTGATATTGTTGATATAACTGTTGAAGATTATTTGAAAAGAGATTTTGAAAGTTTGATGATAAGCTTTGGCTGTACAGGCGGGCAACATCGCAGTGTTTATGCTGCCGATGCACTAGCAAGACATTTAAGAAATAAATTCAAAGTAAAAATTGAATTGAAGCATCTTATCCAGGATGAAAAGAATTGGATCAATACCCCTAAATAGTAATTACCATCATCATGAAGGCAATGATCTTTTCGGCAGGCTTAGGAACAAGATTCAAACCGTGGACTGATTCACATCCGAAAGCACTTGCAGTGGTAAATGGTAAATCATTATTACAAAGAAATATTGAATATTTGCAGCAATATGGAATCACGGATGTTCTTGTCAATGTTCATCATTTTGCCGATCAACTTATTGAAACAATCATAAAAAGCAAAGGATGGGGAAGCAAGATCACAATAAGTGATGAAAGAGATGAACTACTTGAAACCGGTGGCGGATTGTTAAAAGCAAAAGAGTTCTTTACTCCCGGCGAAAAATTTGTAACCTGCAATGCTGATATACTTACCGAACTCGACATTTCTAAACTCATCTCCTTCCATATAGAAAAAAAAGCATTGATCAGTTTCGGAGTTACACAAAGAAAAACCTCACGTTATCTTTTATTTGATGAAAACGACCGGCTTTGTGGCTGGCGAAATGCTATAACCAAAGAAGATAAAATATCAATTCCAAAAACTCAGTACCACGAAAAAGCATACAGTTGCGTGGTCGTTTTTGAATATGATGTTTTCAGACTAATGGAAGAAAAAGGATTCTTAGGAAAATTTTCACTTATTGATTTATACCTCGCACTGGCTGCTGAGCATCTTATTGTTGGCTTTGATCATACCGGCGACAGATTTGTTGACGTTGGTAAGCCCGATAGTATTGTCATTGCTGAATCAGTTTTTGCCTGACAATGGTTAAGGTTTTTTGAACGGTAATTCATTCTTACCTATTTAAATTATATTACAGGCCGATTTAAAAATTATTTAAATGAAGAAATTATTTATTGGATCTATCTTATCGTTAATTGTTATTACGCAATATGCGCAGGTAACAAAATTTGATAGCAAGGAATCATTCTACCCGCAGTTTTATCCTTATCCCGGAAATGATTATCGCAGTGCCAGCGGAGAACCCGGCCCCAAGTATTGGCAGAACCGTGCGGATTATAAGATCAATGCAACTCTTGATACTGGCTCTCACAAAGTAAGTGGAGATGTAGAAATCACTTACACTAATAATAGCCCGGACAATCTAAAATTTTTATGGTTACAGGTTGATCAGAATATTTATAGGGAAGACTCCCGTGGTTCTGCAACAACCACGCAAGCTGGTGGCCGTTGGGCAAATACAAAATTTACAGAAGGTGATGTAATAAAATCAATAAGTGTTGACGCCGCTAAATCATACACGCCAAAATATACTGTGAGCGATACACGGATGCAAGTTTGGTTAAACGATGCCTTGAAAGGATCAGGTAATAAAATAAAAATTAAGATCTCCTTTGAATTTACAGTTCCCGAATATGGAACCGACCGCATGGGAAGATTGAAAACAAAAAATGGAGTAGTATATGAAGTGGCACAATGGTTTCCCCGCTTATGTGTTTATGATGATATACAAGGTTGGAATACCTTACCATATGTAGGACAGGGTGAGTTTTATCTTGAGTATGGCGATCTTGAATATACGATCACAGCTCCATCAGATCTGATCGTTGTTGGTTCGGGAGAATTGTTGAATCCACAGGATTGCTATACTGCAGATCAACAAAAAAAATGGGCCGAAGCAAAGAACAGTGATAAAACAGTAGTTATTCGTGGTGAAAAAGAAATAAAAGATGCAGCCTCAAGACCAGCTAAGCCAAATTGTACATGGAAATTTAAAATCGCCAATGCAAGGGATGTGGCCTGGGGAGCATCAAAAGCTTTTGTAATTGATGCTGCAAAAATTAATTTACCAAGCGGTAAAAAATCAATGGCCATTAGCGCTTACCCTGTTGAAAGTATAAAGAAAAACGGCTGGCAACGTAGCACTGAATTTGTAAAAGGTTCTATAGAACATTATTCAACCAAATGGTTTGAATACCCTTATGCTGCAGCTACAAATGTGGCCGGGATTGTTGGCGGTATGGAATATCCAGGTATTGTTTTTTGCGGATATACTGCTGCTGGCGGCAGCTTATGGGGAGTTACTGATCATGAGTTTGGTCACACCTGGTTTCCGATGATAGTTGGTAATAATGAAAGAAAATATGCATGGATGGATGAAGGCTTTAATACATTTATTAATGGTCTCTCAACCGAAGCATTTAATAAAGGTGAGTTTGCTTCCGCATCATTTTTTCCCGGCGATATGACGAGTTATGTTTTTAGTGATGATATGGATGGTCTTTTCAATGCCCCTGATGTGATCGGGCAAAATGATCTTGGTATTGCCGCCTATGAAAAGCCTTCTATAATGCTGAATGCATTGCGTGATGTAGTACTTGGCCCCGAAAGATTTGATGCGGCTTTCCGCGAATATGTAAATCGCTGGGCTTTTAAACATCCGACGCCATGGGATTTCTTTCATTCTATGGAAAATGTTTCCGGTGAAGACCTTGGTTGGTTTTGGCGTGCATGGGTTCTAAACACATGGAAACTTGATCAATCATTGAAGGATGTAAAATACATCCGCAATGATCCGGGTAATGGAGTAAATATCACTATTGAAAACCTGGAGAAAATGGCAATGCCGGTTTTGATCCAGGTAAAAGAAGAGAATGGAAAAGTTCATGACCTTAAACTTCCTGTGGAAATCTGGCAGCGTGGTTCTTCATGGACATTCCATGTAAATACAACAAGCAATGTAACTGATGTTATCCTGGATCCGGATAAAAAATTGCCGGATGTGAATCGCAATAATAATAAAATGAAAGAAAAACCTTTTTAAAAATTTAACCCTCCTGAACGGAGGGTTTTTTTATAATTTGCGATTACAATGCGCCCCATCATTATTGGTTTTGGATTACTTATTCTTTGCCTGCTGATCTTATTCAAGATCGGTGAAGTGAATTTTACTAACGGGAATGTAAAATTAGAAGTGATCGTTGCCGTTGTGGCATTTATATTCTTTTTTGTTGGACTATATTTTAATAACCAGGCGCAGAAAAAAGCCAATCCAGGTATTAATGAAATTCCTTCCAATAACTCTCGGGATCCTTCCCAAAGCATAGATTATGAACAGATCAAAAAAGTGGGGTTAACACAACGGGAACACGATGTACTTATAAAAATGGCAGATGGATTAAGCAACCAGGAAATTGCGCAGCAACTTTTTCTTTCAGAGAGCACAATAAAAACTCATGTTTCCAATATTCTTTTCAAACTGGATGCGAAACGAAGAACACAGGCTATACAATCCGCTAAGAAATTGAAAATCGTAACTTAAAGACCCGGAGGACTATTGATTTCCAACGAACGGATGAGTTATTTCATACTTTCGGATGAGGTCAAAATTTGTTTGCTACCGTAGTTTGCATAAAATATTTTAATTATGAAATCAACTGTTTATCGCTATGGCATTTATGCTACACTGACGATTGTCGGCTTGGCATGGGGAGCTTTTTTTCTTCTAAAGAATACAGGACAAGGCTTACAGGAAGTAGCTGGCTACCTAAGCATGTTGCTGGCAATGATCTTTATTTTTTTAGGTATCCGTCATTTCCGCGATCGGGTAAATGGTGGTTATTTGAGCTTTGGCCAGGGTTTGAAGATCGGTGTGCTGATAGTCTTAATTCCGGCCGTGGCTTTTGGTCTCTTCGATATACTTTATACAGAAGTACTCAACCCAACATGGAAGGAAGATTATTACGCCAAATACATTGCAGATCTAAGAAAATCTGTTGCAGCGGATAAACTTGATGCGGCGATTAACAAAGCAGAGAAAGAAAAAGCAATGTTTTCAAACCCGGCATTTCAATTTCTACTAATGGGCGGAACTGTATTTATCATTGGTTTTATTGTTACAATTATTTCTTCACTAACATTACGCAGAAGTAAAACTACTGTCGCATAAATTATTTAACCTTAAAAAAACTTTATGACAACAAAGCAAGAAATAAATGACTCAACACCACGAGTCACCGGCATAGGAGGAATTTTCTTTTTTTCCAAAAATCCAAAAGAGACGAACGAATGGTATGGTAGAAATTTAGGCTTGGCGATCGATGAATGGGGTTCGCCATTTGAGTTCAGAAATGCAAACAGACCTGAAGAGATCAATTATCTTAGATGGTCACCTTTCGATGAAAAAACTGATTATTTTAAACCATCCGATAAACACTTCATGATCAATTACAGGGTACACAATATGGAAGGATTGGTAAAAAAGCTAAGGGATAATGGAGTGACTATAGTAGATGATATCCAGGAATATGAATACGGAAAGTTTGTTCATATAATGGATAATGAAGGAAACAAGATCGAATTGTGGGAGCCTGTTGACAGCGTTTTTACAGCAATGGGTGGAGTAACTACCAAATGAATCAGTAAATTTATCTAACAGAAAAAATTTAATACAATGACGAAAGAACAAGTGATGAAAGAACTTGAAAAGAAAGGTTCTGACTCAATAAAGAAGATCCTCCTGAATCATGGCTGCAAAGAACCAGTGTTTGGTGTAAGAATCGGCGATCTGAAAGTCATTCAAAAAAAAGTGAAGAGCGACCATGGGCTTGCTATGGACCTTTTTGCAACTGGCAATTATGATGCAAGATATCTTGCCGGACTTATTGCTGATGAATCAAAAATGAGTAAGAAAGATATCCAGCAATGGGCCGAAAGGTCGAATTGCAGTGCTATAAGTCAATATACAGTTGCATGGGTAGCGGCTGAAAGCAATTATGGATGGGAATTGGGAATGAAGTGGATCGACTCACCAAAAGAAACAATTGCTTCTTCTGGTTGGAATACTTTATCAGGTGTAATTGCAATGAAGCCCGATAATGAGCTGGACATCGCACTGATCAAAAAACTATTGCAGAGAGTTGTAAAAGAAATTCATTCTGCTCCAAACGATGTTCGTTATACAATGAACGGCTTTGTGATCGGTGTTGGCGGTTATATAAAAGAATTAACCAAAGATGCTATAGAAGCTTCAAAAAAAATAGGAGATGTGTATGTTGATTTGGGAAATACTGCCTGCAAAGTTCCGTCGGCTCCGGATTATATTAAAAAGATGGAAGCAAAGGGATATATTGGTAAGAAAAAGAAAACAGTGAAATGCTGAGCAAAAATTTATCAACGAAGTAATGATTCTAATTTTTCAAGTGTTGTTTCTTCCAGCAATACTCTTTGTTTATGAATGTTCCATTTCACCAGTGAAATTTTTTCATGAGTTATTTCAATCCCAGTAATATCTCCATCACGAAAACAACAACAACCAGAATTAAAGTAGGATGGTTTCATTGTAAGATATTGGGCAGGGGTTGTTTTATAATCCCGGCCTCGTCTTTTTATCTCTTGTTCAATTTGGTTTGCCTCGTCAGTTCGATTCGCCTTTACAGCATCTCCTAATTTTTTATACAATCTTTCCGGATGTGTAAGTGATTCAAAAACCGGTTGGTGAGTATGGCCAGTAATTAAAACAAGACTATTATATTTTGCCGACCATTCATACATAATAAGATTATGAGACGTTTTCAGATCTTCATCATAAGCAGGTGTGTTGAAATTTATTCTTAAGTAAGACTGAAGAGGCGCCCAAATATTTGCTACAAAAAATTTGCTCAACCAATTACCATCGCTGCTGGCATCGCCCTGGTGACCGTGAGTGAGAAAAATTGTTATGGGGCAGTTGGCAATGGGTAAAACATCTTCATCACTATCTGGTTTTTTAGTGAGAAATGAAAAGGGTTTGCTAACGGTTTTCTTTTGCCTGGTGTTTTCCTTATTGCCCTTCTCCAGAATAACTCCTTCAAACACCCGAAGTTTTTTTCCATAGATCGCTTTTAATTGCTGCGATGAAATAAGGCTATTGTCCCAATAAAGGTCATGATTGCCGAAAACTTTGAAGAACTTGTCCTTCAGTATAAATCTTTTCTCAGCTTCAAAAGTTATAGAATTATTCTTCTTTACCTGGTTTAATGTATTTTCCCAAAGCTCTTCGCTGTCACCAAGGCTGATGTATTGAAATTTATTTTCAAAATAATAGTCAAGCGCTGCGAGATAACTTGTTTCTGCTTTCACAAAATCATCAGCGCCGTTTTTTGCACCTCGATGATGATCGGAAAAAACTATGATGCGGCTATTTTCTTTAAGATCAAGAATAACTCCTTTCTTTCCCGGTTCTTCTTTAATATTTCTGAACAACTCAGAGAGTGCTTTGAAGATCCTGTATCGCTCAGGCCTTGATGTGAATTTTCTTGAGAACCATAAGATCGGTTTCAATAAAATTATTTGTACTAACCGACGCATGAGTTTACAATAATTGATGATTAGCGATAAGGAATCTGAAGAGTGCGACGCAATAGAAGCTCAATCAAGGCGAAAAGTTGGGCCAATAATTATTTTACTGCGATCATACTGATTTCTACATTGACAAATTTTGGCAGTGCTGACACTTGTACAGTTTCTCTTGCAGGAAAACTGCCATTGCTGTCAAAATATTTTCCATATACCTCATTGATCTCCGAAAAACGATTCATATCCGTAATAAAAATTGTAGTCTTTACTACGTTGTGAAAAGTCATATCTGCTGCAGTAAGTATCGAACGCAGGTTATGCATCACCTGGTGGGTTTCTTGTTGAATATCCTGGTTTTTCAATGCGCCAGTGGGTGGATCGATGCAAATTTGGCCGGAAATAAAAAGCAAGTCGCCGGCAAGGATGGCCTGGTTATAAGGTCCAATAGGAGCCGGAGCTGAGGTTGTATTGATAATTTGTTTTTCCATTCATTTTATTTAAGGATAACGAATTTAGGTTTATGCCCTTTCTTTGCAAAAAATAATGTATGCGGTTGGTGGTATTGACAAATGAACAATTGAAAGAAGAGCTTTTATCGAACGGAGTAAGTAATTATTGTAAAATTGATTGGGTCAATTCTCCAGAAGAGCTTTTATCGCACCCGGATGCAGATGCGGTGATTGACCTGTTATTTGAACATAATGGTTATGATGTTTCTCATTTAAATAATTATTTAACGAAGCCGGTTTTTGTGAATTCAATGAATAAAACGATTGTTGAAATCGGACTGCCCTTTATTCGTATAAATGCATGGCCAAGCTTTTTAAAAAGAAATGTTACCGAAGTATCTATTGCTGATGAGGTAAATAAAAATAAAGTAGAAAAAATTTTGGGTTTATTAAACAGGAAAGCAGAATGGGTGCCGGATGTAAAAGGGTTTATTTCTCCGAGGATCGTAAGTATGATAATTAATGAAGCGTATTTTACTTTAGAAGAAAATGTAAGTACGAAAGAAGAGATCGATATTGCAATGAAACTGGGAACAAGTTATCCTTATGGGCCTTTTGAATGGAGTAAGAAAATTGGCTTGAAAAATGTTGCAGCATTGCTGACTGAATTATCCATAAATGAAAAAAGATACCAACCAGCAAGTCTGTTATTAAAAGAAGCAAAAGAATAATAATGGCATTGATATTAAATATTGATACAGCAGTTGATGTTGCTTCCCTATGTCTTGCAAAAGATGGAAAAGCTCTATCAATTTCGAAAAACGAAAGTCAAAAAGATCATGCTTCCTGGCTTCATCTTGCTATTAAAGAAATTTTTGAAAAAAATAATTTGCAGTTGATTTCGGTTGATGCGATTGCTGTAACCGGCGGTCCCGGTTCATATACTGGTTTAAGAATTGGGATGGCAACTGCAAAAGGAATTTGTTTTGCATTGAATAAACCTTTGATCAGCCTGAACACTTTGTTGGTAATGGCGAATGCTGCTATAAATGAAAGTGCGGATCTGCTTTGCCCAATGATCGATGCAAGAAGAATGGAAGTATTTACAGCGATCTATACAAAAGAACTGGAAATTGTAAAAGACCCGGCCGCAATTACATTGAATGAAAATAGTTTCGCTGAATACCTTTCAAATAACAGTATTTGTTTTTTTGGAAACGGCAGCAATAAGTTCCTGACAATCGAAAAAAACGCACAGGCATTTTTCAGCGATATAAAAACGGATGCTTCATCAATGATCTCATTATCTGAAAAAAGCTTTGCTGAAAAAAAATTTGCTGATCTTGCATACGCAGAACCATTATACCTGAAAGAATTTTATACGCAGGCAAAATGACCATTTACCAAATGAAAGCTAATTTTGCTTACCCTTAACGCCTAACCAACTGACATGAACAGCTATTTACATACTATTATTCCGGCAACGGAATCGGAACCCGAATTAAAAATTGATACGCTTGATATCAAGAAAGCAGCGATCATTCTTCGGGCTGTTAATCATAAACTGAGACAAGTAATTCTAAAATATATTGGAGAAAAAGGCCAGGTAACGGTAACGGAAATTTTCGAGCATTTGCTGCTTGAACAAGCTGTAGCGTCACAACAGCTTGCTATATTAAGAAGAACGGGCTTTGTAAAAACCAAAAGAGAAGGAAAATTCATTTATTATTCAGTAAGCAGACAAAGGTTGCTGGATCTCAATGTGTTTGTGAGCAATCTATTAGAGCAATAGTATTGATTCTTGTTAATATTTTCAGTTACTTTCATAGCATCTTTTATCTCAATTATCTTTGCATTTAAACTAACGGATATGTTTATCGAACAATTATATACTGGCTGCCTGAGCGAAGCTGCTTACTATATTGAAAGTGAAGGTGAGGCTGCAATTATAGATCCACTACGTGATATAGATGAATACCTCCATCTTGCCAATGAACGCAAAACTAAGATCAAATATATTTTTGAAACACATTTTCATGCTGACTTTGTCAGTGGTCATATTGATCTTGGTAAAGTAACAGGAGCGCCAATAGTTTACGGACCAAAAACTGAAACAAAATTTCCCGTACTTGTAGCGAAGGATGGTGAAAAATTTTCGATTGGAAAAATTACAATTGAAGTTTTGCATACTCCCGGTCACACACTTGAATCTTCCTGTTATTTATTAAGAGATGAGAACGGAAAAGATCATTGTGTATTTACCGGTGATACTTTATTTGTTGGTGATGTTGGCCGTCCTGATCTTGCCCAAAAAGGCGCTGACCTTACCATGCAGGATCTCGCAGGCATGATGTATGACAGCATTCATACTAAATTATTTCCACTGGCTGATGATGTGATCGTTTATCCTGCTCATGGTGCAGGTAGTGCTTGTGGTAAAAGCCTGGGAAAAGAAACGTTTAGCACTATCGGTGAACAAAAGAAACATAACTACGCTTTAGATGCTAAAACGAAAGAGGAATTTATTAAAGTTGTTACTGATGGCATTGCTGCACCGCCACAATATTTTCCGATCAATGCACAAATAAATAAAGAAGGATATGAAAGCCTGGATGAAGTGCTTGAGCAGGGATTAAAAGGTTTACCTGTTAGTGAATTTAAGAGTTTAATAAATGATGATACTATTGTTCTTGATACCAGGGCAGAAACAGATTTTGTAAAAGGATTTGTTCCCGGTTCCATTAATATTGGTTTAAATGGACGTTTTGCGGAATGGGCCGGTAGTCTTTTGCCATTTGATAAATCTATAATTCTTGTCACTGATCCCGGAAAAGAAAAAGAAACGATCATTCGATTAGCAAGAGTTGGCTTTGAAAAAATTGAAGGTCACCTGGCAGGCGGTTTTGAATCATGGAAGAAGGCTGGAGAAAAACCAGATATGATCGTTGAAGTGGAGGCCGATGAGCTTTTGATGGATCAGCAGTTTGATGAAAGTCTCATTGTACTTGATGTAAGAAAAGAAAATGAATTTGCTGAAGGTCATTTACAAGGCGCAATGAATCTGCCACTTAGTGAAATGATAGATCCCGGAACTATGGCCAATATTGAAGATGGACATAATCTTTATGTGCATTGTGCCGGTGGCTACCGGAGTGTTATTGCCTGTTCATTATTAAAACGCCAGGGCATACATAATCTTCGCAACATAGCCGGAGGGTGGAATGCGATGAAGCAGCAAGAGAAAGTTGAGATAGTGAAAGAGAAGAGTGTATTGAATTAATTTATCCTTTATAATTTTTCAAAGAGCTGACTCACATCAGCTCTTTTTTATTTTCCTAATAAAAAGTTAACGCCCCTATATTTTAACCACTCGTCAAGCAGGTAATACCATTCAACTAATTGATTAGGATTACTTCTGTTTGTGCCATTATTTTTACTCTACGAAAATTTTAGTATTCATAACATTTAAGCTGTAACAAATCTCAATTTCAGTTCGTTGTAAGGCATAACTGTATAACCATGAACCACAAAACCAACTTGTCCCTTGCAGGTATGCTATTGCTTACTTTGTTTGTAAATGCACAGACAGTTTCCCGAAAAGAATTACCGGCTAAAAGAACTACGCAAACTGTAAAGATCGATGGCCTGATCACTGATTCAGCTTGGAAAGACGCTGCATTAATGACCGATCTCGTTGAGTTTCGTCCAAAGATGGGAGCCGTTGAAGCCCATGAAGTAAGAACCGAAGCTTATCTTATGTATAATGATGAAGGTATTTTTTTTGGTGGCTATTGTCATGAAAGAACAAAAGATAGCATTGCAAAAGAATTATCAGGTCGTGATGGTTTTGGCACTAACGATTATATAGGAATTATTTTCGATACTTATTTTGATAAGCTAAATGGCTTTGAATATTTCGTTACTCCATTGAATGAACAATGGGATGCAAAAATGTCGCCGGGTGGCGATAATAATGGAGGTGAGGATTTTAGCTGGAATGCAGTTTGGAAAAGCGGAGCAGTGATACATAATGATGGCTGGAGTTTTGAAATGTTCATTCCCTACTCTGCTATACGCTTTGGAAAAAAAGATATTCAAAACTGGGGAATGAATATCACCCGACGCCGCAGAAAAACTGAGCAACAATCCACCTGGAATCCAATTGACATAAACGTAAATGGTTTTCTTACACAAGAGGGTTTGTGGACCGGCATTACAAATATCAAACCGCCATTGCGGTTACAATTCTCACCTTACTTTTCTACATATGTAAATCATTATCCTCATAATAAACCTGGCGTTGAAAACACTACAACCAGTTTTAATGGAGGAATGGATGTTAAGTATGGCATCAACCAGGCATTTACACTTGATGTAACATTGATCCCTGATTTTGGACAGGTACAAAGCGACCCTCTTGTTCTAAACCTAACGCCATTTGAAGTAAAGTATACGGAGAATAGGCCTTTCTTTACCGAAGGGACAGAATTATTTAGTAAAGGAAACTTATTTTACTCAAGAAGGATTGGCGGTCAGCCTATACATTTATACGATGTTTATAACAATATTAGCTCTGAAGAAACAGTAGTTAGAAATCCCACAGAATCAAAGCTCATCAATGCATCAAAAATATCAGGGCGAACACAAAAAGGATTAGGTATTGGCTTTTTGAATGCAATTACAAGCCCTCAACATGCTACCATTGAAAATGTAAATACTAAAGAACAGTGGGAGTACGAAACTAACCCGCTTACCAACTATAATGTTTTTGTTTTGAATCAAAGCTTGAAACACAATTCCAGCGTATCAATTGTTAATACCAACACATGGAGAAGCGGGCCTGACTATGATGCAAACGTAACTGCTGGACTTTTTGATTTCAATGACAAGAAAAATATGTGGAATGTAGGTGGTAAAGCAGCCGTAAGTACCTTGATAGGTTATGAACCAAATGGCGATTCAAAAACAGGATATAGTCAACAACTATATTTAGGAAAAACCAGTGGTCGGTTCAACTTTAATGTATGGCATGAGCTTACTGATACAAAATTCAACAGCAATGACCTTGGTTATTTTACAAATAATAATTACCTGGATCATGGTGCATGGGTGGGTTACAGATGGACAAAACCAAAAAACTGGTATAACAGGATCAATATAAACTTCAATGTTAACCTAAGCTACTTGTTTACGCCAATCGGAAATATTGATCAAACATATCAACGATCAAATTTTAATTTCAATGGCCAGGTTCAGACCAAAAAATTATTATGGTTTGGATCTTTCTGGAACTATACTCCATACCAAAATGATTTTTATGAACCACGTAATTATGGCTGGTTTTTCCGCAGGGGTTCAAGTGTTTTAGGCGGTGGATGGTTCGAAACAAACTCTGCAAAAAAGTATTCTGCTTATTTTGAAGCAGCAGTTCGTAAGTATTTTAATTTCTATGATCAAACTGCAATGGATCTTTTCTACAGTCAGAATTATCGTTTCAGTAATAAATTCTCCTTATCATATCGCATCGGCTATCAGCCTCGCTTTAATAATATGGGTTATGCATGGTCAGATCCAAACGAAATAATTTTTGGACGAAGAAAAGTAAACACCTTCGAGAACATTCTTGGTGCCAAATATAATTTCAATAACATGATGGGTATTACTTTGCGAGTCAGGCATTATTACAGCAGTGTTTATAATAAAGAATTTTTCACGTTGCAACCAGATGGATTACTGAAACCAAATTCCTCGTTCAATAAAAATGTGGATCAAAATGCAAACTACTTTAATGTGGATATGGTGTACACATGGCAATTTGCTCCCGGCAGTTTTATAAATGTAGTTTGGAAGAATGCAGTGCAAGATTATACCAATATAGTTGAACCGAGCTATGTCAAAAATTTAGGCAATACAATTGAAGCCGACCAGAATAATAATATTTCACTTAAAGTGATATACTTCCTGGATTATCTCCAGTTGAAAAAGAAAAAGACTAAAAGCTAGTAGTTTTGTGTAGTGATGAAAAACAGCCCCTGCTTTCTAGTGGGGGCTCTTTTAATTTATGACCTCCCCATATTCTGGATTCCATTCCCATTTCCATCTACGATGGCTCCATAACCACATTTCTGGATATTCTTTTATAAAATTACCCAGGAATGCAGTATACTTTTTTGTGAGTTCCCCAGGTTGAGTGTTTGCCGGATGCTCTTCTCCCATTTCAAAAAAGATCTTATAATAACCACGCTTTAGCTTTATGATCTTGCAAAAAACAACCGGGGTATTTCCTCTTCTTGCTCCACTCTCCGGACCTTTAACAAAGGGAGTTGGCTTTCCGAAAAAATTCAACCAGTATGCGCTTTTTGGATAGCCAGGATTTTGATCAGCAACTAAAGCCAACCCGTAAAGTTTATTTCGATAAGGAATAATTGCATTTCTCATATCCGTAGCAGGAAGCAATTCGGCTCCTGTTTTTGTACGGACCTTCATAAAAATTTTGTCAAATGCTTTGGTGCCAATGGGCATATATACTACGAGAAAAAGGTGTTTTATATTTTGTGCTACAGCGAGGCAGCCAAGTTCCCAGTTAAAATTATGAGCCAGCAAAAACTGGCATTTTTTACCTTCATCAAACAGTTTATCAGGAAGCGAATAATCGCCGGTAAAATGTTTATTAATAAAAGCAGGTGAAGCTGAAACTAGTTTTATAACCTCAATAAAATTATCAGTAAAATTGAGATAAAATTGTTTTGCAATTTTTTTTCTTTCCTGCTCTGTCTTTTCGGGAAATGCCTGCAGCAGGTTGCCCATCACTACTTTTTTCCGATAACCAAAAACATAATAAAGAAGAAAATATACAAAATCAGAAAGGAGGTAAAGAACTTTTAAGGGCAATAATGAAACGGCATACAATAAGCCGTAAACGATATAATACATGATGCGCAAAGATAAGAACGCTGAAGTGTGCGACGCAACAGAAGATGATAAGAATTACTGAAGCCGATTACATAATTAGATTCCTTGCTTTGCTCCGAACAACAAACTCAAAGGACAATATTCTGGACCATCTCACTCTTACCCGGATAATCAGTGTTAAAATGAAGTCCACGGCTTTCTTTGCGGAAGCTTGCTCCCTTCACGATCAAATAACCAACGGTGATCATATTTCTTAGTTCAAGCAATTGCGGAGATAATGTACTTGTTTGATAAAGTTGTTCGGTCTCTTCCCAAAGCAGATCAAGACGGCGTGAAGCTCTTTGCAAACGAATATCATTACGAACGATACCCACATAATCACTCATCACCAGCTGAAGCTCTTTCAAGCTTTGAGTGATAAGGATCATCTCACCGGGTTGTGATGTGCCTTCAGCATCCCAATCAGGAATATTATTCTGAAAAGAAATTGTATTTACTTTTTCAGCCGCATCCACAGAACAGCGATGTGCAAAAACCAATCCTTCAAGCAGCGAATTACTTGCTAACCGATTGGCGCCATGTAAGCCAGTAGAAGCACACTCACCGCAAGCATATAAATTATTTATACTGCTTCTTCCCCATTCATCAGTTTTTATTCCACCGCAGCTATAATGCGCGGCCGGTGCCACCGGTATCATCTGTTGTGTAATATCAATACCGATCGATAAACACTTTTTATAAATGTTGGGGAAATGTTCAACAAATTTTTCTTTACTGAAATGACGGCAGTCGAGATACACATGTTCCGTACCTGTTTTTTTCATTTCACTGTCGATAGCTCTTGCAACAATATCTCTTGGCGCCAGGTCTTTTCTTTCATCATACTTCTCCATAAAAGCTTCGCCTTTACTATTCCGAAGTATGCCGCCATCACCACGAACAGCTTCTGTAATTAAAAAAGCATGTCCACGAACTCCCGGTTCATATAAAGCAGTTGGATGAAACTGGATGAACTCCATGTTTTCAATTCTTCCTTTTGCACGATAGACCATCGACACTCCATCACCCGTAGCAATCGTTGGATTCGTAGTAGTTCTGTACACTTGTCCATTACCGCCGGTTGCCATCAATGTGATCTTGGAAAGAATTTTTTCTATTTGATTTGTTTCAAGATTCAACACATACACACCGTAACACTCCACATCAGGAGTTGCTTTTGTAACCAAAAAGCCGAGATGGTGCTGCGTGATAATATCAATGACAAAGCAATGCTTGATCAGTTCGATATTTTTTTGCTTACCCACTGCATCTAACAAAGCTCTTTCCATTTCCCAACCGGTAATATCCTTATGATGCAGTATTCGGAATTCAGAATGCCCGCCTTCACGGCCACGTTTATAATCACCATCTTTTTCTTTATCAAATCTTGCACCCCATTCAATAATATCATTCACTCTTTCCGGTCCCTCTTTCACAACGATCTCAACTACTTTTTCATTACACAGACCATCACCAGCGATCAATGTATCATCAATGTGTTTTTCGTAGCTGTCATTTTCAAGATCATTCACTACTGCAATACCGCCTTGTGCATACTTTGTATTGGTTTCATCCGCCGCCGCTTTTGTCATCACCAATACTTTTTTATCAGGAAACCGTTCAGCAACTTTTAATGCATAGCTTAACCCGGCAATACCCGAACCTATAACGAGAAAATCTGTTTGTTGCATTTGTTTTACTATTATGTACCCAGCTTTAGAATTACTATTATATTTTTCTTGCGTCGCACTCTTGTACGTCCGGTAACTCTATTCGGCAAATTTATTGTTTTGAAGTGGAAGTAATGTATCTAACTGCTCCAAGCGTAATTAATAATTGCGCTATTCCATAAGTAACCATTATAGCGATCCCTGCATATTCAAATGATTCATAAAATTTATTAATAGCAAGGATTGAATCAGAAGTGATAAATAAAACGGCTCCGGCGATCATTAACGTTGCTGCGCCAAAGTTTTTTATCCTACCTGTTTGCAATGCCTTTATCAGCATATAACTAATCACAATTCCATAAATGCGAACAGGCAATTTCATATCTCCAAGATTTGGTGACAGGATATAAATTAAAGCGATATAATAAATGATAACAGGAAGAAACCACCAGTAGTTTTTGCTTAAGCCTTCTTTACGAATTACATATTCATAAAACAGGATGTAAAAAATATGCGCAATAAGAAAAGCCACTAATCCAAAAATAAAAAAATTGCTATTTGTTGATTCAAACATTAACAACACATCACCTGCCCATGAAAATACAAGAGCAAGTGTTATCCATTTTTTTAACGAAGAAGTAAGATCCTTTGTTTGGAAAATAAAAAAGGCGATCAACACCGGCATTAAGAGAGGCTTGGTTATATATCTAAGTAATTCATTGTTTGTATAAACTGCAAACATGTCTACGAGAAGTACGATCAGAAAAAGAACTATCCAGCTTGTTTTCTTCACTTTTGAATTTTGAGTTTTGACTTTCTATCATGGTTCGATCCATGCCTCACTTTCTTTCAAAAGACCAATCAACTCATCCACTGCCACTTCGCTGTTTACATTCCTCTTTACAATTTCTTTTCCGCGATAAAGAGTGATCTTACCCGGTCCGCTGCCAACATAACCAAAATCCGCATCTGCCATCTCACCAGGTCCATTTACAATACAACCCATGATAGCGATCTTCACTCCCTTCAAATGATTTGTTCTTGAACGGATCTTTGCTGTTGTTTCCTGTAGATCAAAAAGTGTTCGGCCACAGCTTGGACAACTGATATATTCTGTTTTGGAGATCCTTGTTCGTGTGGCTTGTAGAATTCCGAATGAAGTGTTATTGATAAACTGTTCAATTGTTAAATTGTTGGTGTAGTTTCTTCCGCTTGCATTCATTTGTTGATAGCTCGCAACTAATTGATCATAACTTTTCTTTGTCATTCCTAAACAGATCCCATCACCCAATCCTTCTAAAAATAATGCACCTGTTTGGGTTGCATAGTGAATTAAATGTTCATCGGCAGTTTGCCAGGCACTATCTGTTATATTTATCACAGGGTTTTTTATTCCCCTGTTCATTAATTCAACATACATTCTCCTCAGAGACTGCATTGCATTCTTATTCGTACTGCTTAAACAAATAACAACTGTGGGATCATTTTTCACTTGATCAAGATATGTAAAAGAATCAGCGCCATCATTAAAGCAATCGATCATTACAAAATTCAGCTGATAGCTTTTTATTTCCGATTCTACATAACCACTATCCTGGAAAATTGGAAAATATTTCGTTTTATCTTCTGCTCTTGCCCATGTGTCAGGATATACGATCACTTTCAAAGTGCCCGGTAATGCGAAGCTGAGCAATTGATTGCTTGTAAAAATATAATCAGCTGCAGCATCGCTGATATTCCACTTATCCGTTGCTTCATCGTAAGTATAACCTACACTTTGTAAATGTTTGTGAGAAATTTTTTCAATTTTACTCAGATCAGCAATCACAACAGGTACATGTTTAGAACCAATATTTCCAACTTCAAAACTTTCTCTTCTTTGATAATTAAATGGATCATAAGAAAGTTTATCGACAGCAGGAACATTCTGTGGACTATCGACTGTCGACTGTGGACTAACATATCTTTTCAACAAATCTTTACAAACCGGGATCTCCAACTCAGGATCTTCAGTCAATGAAACTCGAATTGTATCTCCTAATCCATCCTCTAATAAAGCACCAATACCAACGGCACTCTTTATTCTTCCATCTTCCCCATCACCGGCTTCAGTTACTCCAAGATGCAAAGGGTAGCACTCATCAAATTCATCAAACATTGTTTTTACCAATAAGCGATAAGCCTGCACCATCACTTGTGGATTGCTGCTCTTCATGCTCAATACAATGTTATGGTAGCTTTCACTTCTTGCGATGCGCAGAAATTCCATAGCACTTTCCACCATCCCCATCGGCGTATCACCATAGCGGCTCATAATGCGATCACTTAATGAACCATGATTGGTTCCGATCCGCATGGCAGTTCCGTATTCTTTGCAAATTTTTACTAATGGAGTAAATCGTTCGCAAATCCGATCGATCTCTTCCGCATAGTCAGCATCAGTGTATTCGATCAGTTCGAACTTTTTCTTGTCAACATAATTGCCTGGGTTCACTCTTACCTTTTCAACAATTCTTGCAGCAATTTCTGCAGCATTAGGAGTAAAATGTATATCTGCAACCAGCGGGGTATGATAACCTCTTTTTCTTAATTCATTTTTTATATGCAATAAATTCTCTGCATCGTTTTTTGAAGGAGCAGTTATTCGAACTAATTCAGAGCCGGCTTCAATACAACGGATGGATTGCTCAACCGTTGCCAATGTATCCATTGTATCCGTAGTCGTCATCGTCTGCACACGGATAGGATGGAAATTACCAAGCAACAGATCGCCGATCTTTACTTCCTTAGTTTTTAATCGTTTGTATTCCGTCAATGAATCACAATAGAATTGCATAAATATTTCAGAGTAATCAATTACTGCAAAACTAACAAAGAAAGAGTGCTAAGGTTTGATAAATTTTAAAACTAACTGTTACATTTTGCCCTTGAAAAAATTAAGTTGTGTCAGTATCCCTTTTAATATTTTCATTCTTATTGAAGGTATATCTGCATTTGCGTCCGGAGATTCAAAATTCAATACAAAGAAATAGGGATGATTATTCTCTTCAACCCAACCAACCGCCCATGCCAGGTGATTGCCATTTTCTTTTCTTCCCCATCCGGTTTTATAAGCGAGTCGGTACATTGTTGTGTTCTCAAAAAGCATTGCTTTCTTTACTTTCTCCTGGTAGTTTTTAAAAAAAGGAAGCTGACCGAAGTATAACATTTTTACAAGCCCAAGTTCTTCATCGGGAGTTATTTTTAGTGTGTTATCAAGCCAGAAAGTATCAATGGCTGTGCTGATCCTGAAAGCTGTGTCTTTGGGACCTGCACCATAGTTAACAGTGTCCATCCAGTATTCCATTCTGTCCTTACCGATTCTTCTGGCTACTTCCTGGTAATAAGGAACGGCTGAAACACGGAAAGCTTCATACATTGAAAGATCTTGATTCCATTCCTCTACATTTCTTTTTACACCATCCCATTTTATGATCATGCTATCGCTGCTTATAACTCCTGTTTGCAAACCGATCAGGGAATTCACGATCTTAAATGTTGACGCAGGCAGATAGCTGCTGTCTGTAAATCTTTTTTTATTGTAAAAAGTAAACTCATTCGTTGCATTATTATAAAGCCCGAAACAACCAATCACACTATTTTCTGTAAAATATTTCCCCAGGCTTTTATCTTCTTCTACATTATTCGGTGAGCAGGAATATAAAATGGAAGCAAAAACACAAACTGATATTAATGTAACCTTCATCATTTGTAAAATTTGGGGGCAAAGTTAAGTGCAGGCTATCAAACTGATGGAAAACAAAAAAACCCGGTCTGCCGGGTTTTATAAAGATGAACAATGAAATAAGTTTAAATGTAGATGCCGTTTTTCAATTTTGTGTGTCTTACGCCGTTACAATCTCTCTTGGTCGCTGAACACGAGCTTAAGGTCATCGCCATTACTGATCCTGCAAGCAGGAGGAACAACAGTTTTTTCATACTTGTTTTTTAATAAGTTTAAAAAGGGTGAATTAAAACTGGAATTCAAAGGAGGCTTGGAAGACGGCTGTTTTCAGAGGAGATAACGAAAATAGTGTGCCATGATTGCATTTCATAGACTTTCACGTAAAATCTTAGAGATAGTATCACAAAAATGTTCTAAATCATCGAACCCATAATCGTAGAATCACGTTTTTTATAATGATTGTATTCCCTATTACGGGGTTTTACTTTATAACTCCCAATTCCTTTCCAATTTTAGTAAATGCAGCAATGGCTTTATCCAAATGCTGCTGTTCGTGAGCAGCGCTTAACTGCACTCTTATTCTTGCCTGGCCTTTTGCTACCACAGGGAAAAAGAAACCAATAACATAAATGTCTTCTTCCAAAAGCTTTGCCGCCATCGTTTGTGCAAGCACTGCATCATACAACATAATAGGCACGATTGGATGATCTCCGGGTTTAATGTCAAACCCTGCTTCCGTCATTTTTTTACGGAAATACTTTGTGTTGTTTTCAAGTTTATCCCTTAGCTCTGTTTTTTCTGTAAGCATATCTAATACAGCAATTGAGCCACCAACAATTGAAGGGGCCAATGTGTTACTGAATAAATAAGGTCTTGATTTCTGGCGCAGCATATCTATAATCTCTTTTTTGCCGCTGGTAAAACCACCGCTGGCGCCACCTAATGCTTTACCAAGTGTGCCGGTAATGATATCGATCCGACCCATGACACCACGGTACTCATGTGTTCCTCTCCCGGTTTTCCCTAAAAAGCCAGATGAATGACATTCATCGATCATTACTATCGCATCATACTTATCAGCGAGGTCGCAAATTTTATCCAACTGTGCAATAGTTCCGTCCATACTAAAGCTGCCATCGGTTACAATGATCCTGCTCCTGAGTTTTGCCGATTCCTGTAATTTCATTTCAAGATCAGCCATATTATTATGCTCATAACGGTAACGTTGAGCTTTACACAAACGAACACCGTCAATAATACTTGCATGATTCAATGCATCAGAAATAATAGCATCTTCTTCGTTAAATAAAGGCTCAAACACCCCGCCGTTTGCATCAAATGCCGCTGCATACAATATTGTATCGTCCGTTCCCAAAAATTCAGAAAGCTTTTTTTCCAGCTCTTTATGAATATCCTGGGTACCGCAAATAAATCTTACACTGCTCATCCCATAGCCATGTGAGTCTACAGCCTTATGAGCTGCCTCGATCACTTTTGGATGTGAAGACAGCCCGAGATAATTATTAGCGCAAAAATTCAAAACTGTCTTATTATTTACAGTGATCTCTGCACCCTGAGAACTAGAGATTATCCTTTCTGTTTTATAAAGCCCGGAGGTCTTGATCTCCTCAACTTCTTTTGCAATTCGTTTTACAAAATTTTCGTTCATAAGAACCCTGTTTAGCGGGCAAATATAATGAGAAGGCTTTGGGGTTTTGGCTACAGTTTTTAATTTGTTGTCCGACAAATAAGAAGCCTGAATTCTCAATTCCGAGTTCCAAACCAGGTCGTACAACTCTGCTCACCCTACTTTTTCTGCATTTTACCGACCAAACGGTGCATTTCATCAGAAAGATATTGCTCAAGGCTTAATGATAAATTAAATTTGCTGTAACATTTTCAGGAATACCTTCGTCAAATCATGAAACTGGACTCCTATGCAAAAGAAATATTTATTAAGAGCCGCGTTGATCCTTCTGCTGATAGCAGGGAGTTACCTGGTACTTTGGTCCACAACAAGGACTCATTCTCAAAAAGATGCCTGCTCAGAAAACATGGAAGATTGCTGTAAAAGCAAGGATGCCAATGACAAATCGGGTGAAATGATCTGGGAAACCTTCTCCCGCCAGTTTATTTCCACTTCCGTTATTGAATAATGATCCTTAGGCTTTAATGCCTAAAAAAATCCTCTTTAGAACTGTAACTTTTTTATTCACCGGCCGTACTACTTAAAGCAGGGACGTTAAATTACCTTTGCCTGCTATTCCGCTGTTTATGACCGAAAGAGAGTATAACGAGTGTGTCAATACCTACGCAGACAATGTGTATCGATTTATCCTGAAAAACCTCAGGAATGAAGAAGATGCCCGTGATGTAGTGCAAACAGCTTTCGAGAAAATATGGATACATCGCGATGAAGTTGACGCCTCAAAAAGCAAATCTTATCTCTTTACCGTTGCCTACAGGCAAATGATAGATCATATTAGAAAAGTGAAAAGGATACAGTTAAAAGAAGAATTCAACGAAAACGCAAAAGTGCAAAATAAGCCTGCAAATAATTTGAAGAAAATATTAGATGAAGCATTAGCAAGGCTTAGTGAAACACAAAGAACATTGGTTCTTTTAAAAGATTATGAAGGATATAGCTATGAAGAGATCGGTCAAATAACTAACCTGAGCGAAAGCCAGGTAAAAGTTTATTTACACAGGGCCAGGGTTCAGTTAAAAGAATATTTGGTAAAAGTGGAAAATGTGATTTGAGTAAAAAAGAAAACATGATCATCAATCGCCATAATTACGAAGAGTGCTTTATCCTTTATTGGGATAATGAGCTTTCTGCATCGCAAAAACAGGTGGTTGAAAGTTTTGTAAAAGAGAACCAGGACCTGCAGGAAGAATTCAATCTCCTTGGTCAAACACGTTTTACTCCTGATAACAACATTCAGCTTGAGAAGAAAGAATTTCTGCTGAATAATTCATTTATAAACATTACTAATTACGAAGAACAGCTTCTTAATTATATTGATGATGAGGTAACCACTGGTCAACGAAAAGAAATTGAAAGTTTCACTGGCCAATATTCCGTTGTTAAACAGGAATTGGCTTTACTTCAAAAAACAAAACTTCAACCTGAAGCAGAAGTTGTTTTCCCTGACAAATCAATTTTATACAGAAGAGAAGAGAAAGTTCGTGTGATCAGTATGACATGGTTTAGAGTGGCTGTTGCTGCTGCTATTATACTTATTGCAGGGTTTGCTACTATCAAATTGATCAATACTAATGGAGATACTCCAACAGTTGCTGAAATTAATAAACCAAAGAATCAGCCATCTGATAAAACAATTGAACAACCAATAAATAACCCTGCTAATCAGATTCCGCAAGACACAAAAATTGATCTTGCAAAGACAGATAAAAAATCAACAGAACAATCGAAAGATAAGAAGGTTGAGGAAACTGTTGTTCCAAATACTTTGATAGCTAAACGGGAGAATAAAAATAATTTACCGGAAGAAAGAAAAAATGTTAATCAGCAACCAGACAACATGAATACAACAAGTGATGGTATTATTGCTGAAGCTACTGTGGTTATAAAAAAGGATGACCGTACAGTAGAAACAAATCAAACTGATGTGATCAATACTGGTTTTGACAAATCAGATGTAACACTTAAAGATAATCCTACGTTATACATACCAGAACAGGAAGAAAGAGAAAAAGGCGGCATCAAAGAATTCTTAAGAAAAACTACCCGGGTATTTGAGCGCCGCACTAAAATTCAAACCACAACCGATGACAACAAACTGCTGCTTGGAGCTTTTGCAGTATCATTAAAATAAATTTTAAACAGGAAAAACATTTTTGCATGAAAAGTATTTTACTCGTATGCGTAGCAGCTTGTCTATTCAGCACAGCTTTTGCCCAAACCGATACAACCATCAAGAAAGAAACAAATGACACTATTCGCATCGGAGGCATGATCATTATAAAAAAACCCGGAAGCGAAGATCGTGAGATCAAAACCGACGGTGATAATTATACAGTGCGCATTCCTAAGAGAAGAACGCCTCAGAATTTAACAACCAATTGGTGGATCATTGATATGGGGTTTTCAGGCTTTAATGATAAAACAGTCTATGGCTCAGCAGAAGCACAGGCCTTCGCCCCCGGAAGCACCGAAGACTGGTTTGATATTAAGAGCGGCAAATCAAGGAATGTGAATATTTGGTTCCTTATGCAGCGGCTGAATTTGATCAAGCATGTAGTGAATCTTAAATATGGTATCGGTCTTGAACTGAATAATTATTTCTTTGATGATGTATCAATTCGTTTTCAGAAGAATCCCACATTGGTGGTCCAGGATCCTAATATCAAGGATGCAAAAAAGAATAAACTGGCCGCTGATTACCTGACAGTCCCGGTAATGATAAATTTTAATTTTACCCCCGAAAGAAGAAATGGTTTTGGTTTCAGTGCTGGTGTTAGTGCAGGATATCTGTACAGTGCAAGACAAAAGGTAAAGATCGGTGATGATAAGTTTAAGGTTCATAATGACTTCGACCTGGAAGACTGGAAACTGTCTTATGTAGGTGAAATTAACCTGGGGTTGGTAAAGCTATATGGCAGTTATGCCTTTCAAACCATGTGGGAAAAAGGTCTTGATCACACACCTTTTAATGCAGGTATAAGATTCAGCAACTGGTAAGAGTTCTTTAATTTCTCATGATATAACCATTCGCCAAATTGCGGATGGTTTTTTTATGCACAGAAAAAGTAATAAGTAAGTTCTCCGGTTTACTCACATTCGTTTAACATATTTCTCCATAAAATTTTCATGGTAATTTCCAGTTGTAAGCTCGAAGGAAATTCTGTTCTTTTGTAAACGTAGCGTTAAAAGATATCCACCCACCGTAATAAAAGGTTACGGCACGTCGTTTGAAATTCATTCCCGGACAATTGGAGGATAACGTATATGAAAACTTTGTGGGTGCTCGCATCATTCATCGCAGGTAGCAGCGTTATCGCTACACATAATTATACTGACAATAATCCCGACAGGAGCCGCAGCAAAAATTCTGCTCCAGTGGGTACGGTGTACATTCTCATCGACAAATCAGATTATGAGTTGAGTTTATATGATGAGAAGGGTTGGTACGCCACCTATCCCGTAGTATTTGGCAATAGTTCTCTTTCTGATAAAAAAATGGAAGGAGATAAAAATACTCCTGAAGGGACTTTTCGCATCGCCTCAAAACGTGTTCACGACAAATGGCACCGTTTTATGGCGCTTGATTATCCAACAAAAGAGAGTTGGGAAAGATTTAACGAACGAAAATCAAGAGGAGAGATCCCCGGTTCTGCAAAAATTGGCGGGGGCATAGGCATTCATGGTACATGGCCACATGAAGATTTCCAGATCGATCGTTATAAAAACTGGACGATGGGTTGTATCTCAATGAAAAATGAAGACGTGGAAGATCTTTATAAATATGTGCCGACCGGAACTAAAATTGTTATTCGACGCTAATTGTCATTTAGAAATTCCGTCACCGTTTCATCCCATTTCAACTGATTGACGGATACCAAAGGAGTATGTCCAACACCTTCATATATTTCCAGTTTCTTTTTTGGAGACTTAAGCGAGGCAAAGATCCTATCAGTTTCTTCTTTCAGCACATATTCATCGCTGTTACCCCATTGAAGTAATACAGGACAGTTTATATTTTTTACATAGCGGGACGTTTTGTGACCATAACCCCAATAACCCTGTTCAATGCCTGTCCAGAAAGTGACAAAAAAACCAAATGGTTCCCCGGGGAAACCACTGATCCTTGATCTTGCTCTTATATGATCCTGCATCCTGTCAAATGGCATTTCGAGAATTATTTTTTGTGGCTTTAGATCATATTGCCATATCGCTTTGGTAATAATAACAGCGCCTAAGGACATTCCCCACAATACAATATTCTTTTCGCCTTTTTTTAAAATATGATCATAAGCCAACTTTACTTCTTCCGATTCTTTGTAGCCAATGCTATTAACGATGCCTTCACTATTTCCATGAGCTCTTATGTCTACAAGCATTGTATTGTAGCCAAAGGAATTAAATTCAAAAGCCTCTCCCGACACATTTCCTTTATTTGATCCTAATCCATGAAATAAAATAACTGTGCCCTTTGCTGAATCAGCCTTCATGTACCATGCTTCCAATTTTTTTCCATTGGCCGTAGTTAATAGAACCGTATCATAAGGAATGGTTGGATAATACTGAATGAGTGATCTCGCTAATTTTTTTCCTGTCATCATTCGCCAGGTACGCAGAAATGGTTTGCCTTGAGAAGGTTGTTGGTTTCTTACTTTATCATCATCATAATAATGTGTGAGGCTATATGCATGAAATGCTGCACTAATGTTGATTAGTATCAACTGAACAAGCAATACACTGCCGATCCATTTGAATATACGTAGAGACTTTATACCAGTTTTTTTGTCTTTCATAGAATGGAAGCAATCAAGAACCAATTCAAAAATAGATTTTCATTTTAGAAAATCTTAATTAACTGTGGATATTTTCTTGATAGCTTTTCAAATTGAAAACGCGGATGAATATGTTTGAAGACTAAATTCGCTGACAGTAATACTTACTAACCCTTCAACATATTTCGAAAAACCTTTTAAAGCAGCTGACCCGGCTGCTTTATTTCATTCAGGCTTCTTTCTTATTTAAGAATTTATCAATATCGAGTTCTCCATCCGACTTTTGCTCTTTGAGATTTTTAAATTTCTCAGAGAAAAATGCCCAGAAAACTAGTTGTGTGATTAAAAACAACCCAAGAACAAAGGCAAGATTATAAAAATAGACGAACATGTTGGCTATTCCTTGTCCATAATCTTCCGGGCTACCTTCATAATTACCAAATACAATTAACTCATGCTGATCAACCAAATATCTCAGGTAAAAGAAAAGAAGCAAACATCCTGATTCTATTAACAAAATTTTCCATGGCATCTTTTTCTTTCTTAATAACTGAATGATAAAGTAAAGAACTATAACAGCGGTGTACAGTTCTAAAAAACCATAGAGGATATAGAAAAGAATAAATTCCAAGTATTTCGATTAAAGTTTCCCATTCTTAATTTCTTCTACCACACCCGGATCAAGCAATGTTGTTGTATCTCCAAGGTTGGATGTCTCTCCTTCTGCGATCTTTCTTAAAATTCTTCTCATGATCTTTCCACTTCTTGTTTTTGGTAAACCGGAAACGAATTGAATTTTATCCGGCTTTGCAATTGGACCAATTACTCTTGATACTGTTTGTAAAATATCCTGTCGTCTCATATTTTCATCACCATGTTTGCCATTATAAATTACATAAGCATAAATTCCCTGTCCTTTTATATCATGCGGATAGCCAACTACTGCACTTTCTACAACTCCGGCATGTGTATCGATCGCATTTTCCACCTCAGCAGTTCCAATACGATGACCACTTACATTTAATACATCATCTACTCTTCCTATTATCCGGTAAAAACCATTTTCATCTTTTAATGCACCGTCACCGGTGAAATATAAATTCTCATAAGTGGCAAAATAATTTTTCCTGCATCTTTCATGATCACCATACGTAGTTCTTATAATGCCGGGCCATGGAGCCTTGATACAAAGATTTCCTTTTATAAACCCATGTTCGTCTTTTTCAGTTACTTCTTTTCCATTTTCATCAACCAATACAGGCTGGACACCAGGCATTGGTAATGTTGCCCATGATGGTTTTGCCGGAGTTACTCCTGCTAAGTTTGAAATAAGACAAGCTCCTGTTTCTGTCTGCCACCAGGTATCTATTATCGGGCATTTTTTCTTACCAATATGTTCATCGTACCAATTCCATGCTTCTTCATTGATGGGTTCACCAACAGTTCCTAAAATTTTTAATGTGGAAAGATCTTTCCCTTTTAATGGCTCCAAACCAAATCCCATTAAACTTCTTAATGCCGTTGGTGCTGTATAAATAATATTCACTTTGTGCTTATCAACTATATCCCAGAAACGTCCTGCATCAGGGTAAGTTGGTATTCCTTCAAACATCACTGATGTAGCACCAGCGGCTAATGGCCCATAAACAATATAACTGTGGCCAGTAACCCATCCGATATCAGCTGTACAAAAATGAATAATGCCGGGCTTGTATTGAAACACATTTACAAAAGTGTAAGTGGTCCAGATCATGTAACCTGCACAAGTATGCACAACACCTTTCGGCTTGCCGGTACTTCCTGATGTATATAAAATAAATAACGGTTCTTCTGCATCCATTTCTTCTGCAGGAAAAGAAACAACTCCATCTTTTTCCACTTGTGTTTCGGCATGATCCATTTCATCTTCCCACCAAAGATCTCGTCCCTTGATCATTGA
>Ga0193738_1000224_pt1 | contig 39614 bp, 37 predicted proteins | sample L2a1metaG_FD_144927 | JGI IMG/M metagenome (GOLD analysis project Ga0193738, IMG submission 144927) | Soil microbial communities from a riparian zone of the East river system, Colorado, United States - L2a1 | ecosystem: Environmental > Terrestrial > Soil > Riparian zone | place: USA: East River... | reverse complement strand
TCACCATATCTCCTCTTTTTACATGGATCGCCGTTACCTGTGAAGGCATTCCTCTTGGTGTCACTATCACTACATCACTTGCATCAACTCTTCCCTGCAGTTCTATATAGTGAGTAAAATCCTGCTGTGTTACAGGTGCATCTGCAACCAATTTTGCCTTATCGCTTTTTGAAGATGGATCAAGCTTTGTTATCTCCGCTTCCAGCTTTGTTATATCTGTTTCCAGTTTTGTTTTATCTGCCTTTAGCTTTTCAAGCTTTACTTTCTTATCATTGAGCTCTCCTTTTTCTTCTTTTGCTCCGCCGCTGCATGATGTAATGATCATTGCAGTTACAGTTATTAGAATCATCAAAAACTTATTCATGGTTTCCGGTTTTTATTTTAAATAGTTTATGTGTATTATAATCTTCCAAGAGCTTTCAGGTAATTGATTTTGGCAAGAGCTGCTTCATACATTGCCCTAAAATAATTTGACTGTGCCTGTTGCAGATCTGTATCAGCCTGCAATGATTCAAAGCTTGAACCAACCCCTTGTTCATATTTTGTCTTTACTGAGTTATAGACCTTTACTGCCAATTCCATATTTTTTTCCTGTGCATCCATGGCAACTATTGCATTGATCAATGTATTTTTTGCAACCGCTTTTTTGTCATGTCAAGCGTATTCACGGTTTTTTCCAATGTGAATTTGGATTGCCTGATCCTGTTCTTTTTTTGAAAGCCATCAAAAATGGGAACACTTACATTAATACCAACAAGGTTAGTGTTATACCAAAACCAGGGCTGTGCACCTCCGGCATCTCCACCTTGTCTCTGGCCATTTTCCTGGAAATTATAGAAAGCAGATACTGTTGGAAAGTAAGATAGTTTATGGCGGCGTATATCATAATTCTGCAGCTTAATAGCACTATTCAAAAGTTTTACTTCATTCCTGTTCTCAAAGCTAAAATCATCTTCAAGAATTCCTTCTCTAATACCATCGGAATTTAAAGTATCTTTTAAAATAAGACTGTCGGCCTGTATTAAGCCAAGATTCATCTTCAGTAAAGCCACACCGTTCTTCACAGAATTGCGAAGCTGGATCTCAGATGTTTTTGTATTATTGAGGTTAACGGTTGTTTTATCAATATCCAATCTTTCAACAAAACCATTCTTGAACATTTCTTTTTGATCACTCTCAAGCTTTTCCAATCGCTTGATACTCTCAACTACATATCCCAGTTGTTTTTGTGCTATTAAAACACCATAATAATTTCTATATACGGTCTCTTTTACCTTTTCTTCAGTCACTTTTATCTGCAGATCACTGTTAACAAGCAACTCATCCCTTGCTTGTAATCCTACAAATACCTGAGGCTCGAATAATAATTGATTTACGCTAACGCCGGCATTCATATTCCATGGAGTTATAAAACTAAAATTGCGATAGTTAAATTCGCCCAGTTTGGTAATTGGGTTACCTGATCCATCTTTTACTCCCTCCTGTCGCAATACATCATATATCTGTATTTCAGATCCATCAGGAAACTGGATCAGGGGCAAGGTCAGATAATGATTGCCCTGCATAGAACCTGTTACTTGCGGTAATGCAAGCCCGGTAAACTCTTTGTTCCTTGCTTCGGCTATTTTATAATCAAGCCTTGCATTTTTTAGATCAGCCAAATTTTTAAATGCAATGTCTATCGCATCTTTAGCCGTGATCTGGTAAACCTGAGTTGGTTGCGGCTGCTGCGCTTCCATATTTACCTGAAAAAGGTTTACGAGAATTACGATGATCAACATGGTTTTCGTTAAATATCTCATAGGTCATTTGTTTAATCGTTGTTGCTTATATTTTAAAATGAGTTTGTAGCCTTTTAAGGTGGCAAGCCCGTATAAAAAATGTTCAATGATCTCCTGCTGAAGTTTCGCAAGATTGAATTTCGAAGGAGGAAATAATTCTGAATTAAATCCCAGCATCAAACTTTCTAACCTGTATCTTGTCATGATCTCAATATCAATTTCAGGTCGGTATAACTCTTCTTTTATTCCTCTTTCAATATTCTTCTTTATCATATCATAGAGGAACTTGTTTTTATGCTCAAGAAATTTCTTAAATCCTCCGGGATGATATTTTTCCAGGTCATGCAACATGGAAGGGTTCATGTTTCTAAACATGATCTCAACAAATTCCATTACACGAAATATTTCTTCAATGGCATTTGCTGAAACAGCCGCATCTCTCGTACAACATTCCTGCGAATAATGAATTTCATCTACCGCAACCGCATCCACCAGTTGATCCTTGTCAGTATAATACTGGTAAATCGTCTTTTTTGACATACCAAGTTGCGTAGCGATCTCGTCCATTGTCACAGAGCGGATACCATAACGCCTGAACAACTCATCCGCTTTTTGCCTTATTCTTTCTTGTATTTCCATAATCTGAACCTCTTTTATCAATTGGGCGACAAAACTAAGGAAACTTTTTACGTTGCCAAAGTTTCCATCTATATATTTTGCCGCTAGTCCATTTTTCTTTGTCATAAATTTGATCTATGGAAAATGATGGAGCGTTTAAAAAAATCTTACCGAAAGAATCATTTAAGTGGAAAAAGATCATCCAATATTTCCTGCAAGGCTTATTGATAATTGCCCCTTTGGCAATAACTATTTATGCTATTTATTGGGTTATTTCCACTGTAGATGGTTGGGTACCAATATTTCGTGAAGCAGTTACAGATGCACAAGGAAATACAGTAGGCTATGAGGTAAAAAATTATGGACTTGGTTTTTTGATAATCCTTGCTGCAATAATAACGATCGGTTATTTGAGTTCCTTTTTTATCCAATCAAAATTGTTCAATCTTTTTGACCATTGGTTGGAAAAAACGCCTGGAATAAAATTTATTTATACAAGTACACGAGACTTCTTTGAAGCATTTGCAGGTGATAAAAAAAGATTTAATAAAGCAGTGCTGGCAAATGTTTTTGCTGAAGATGTTTGGATAATTGGCTTTATGACTGATGAGGAAATGCAAAAATTTGAATTGGAGGCTGATAAGGTATCCGTATATGTTCCGCAGGCATATAATTTCGCAGGGCAACTTTATATTTTACCAAGAAGTAAAGTAAAAAAGATCAACAACATTTCTTCTGGTGAAGCAATGAAGTATGCAGTGACGGGTGGTGTAGTTGATCTGACTGATGAGAAAAAAACTGAGTTGAAAGAACTGAATTGACCTCATATTATAACCAAAACTCAACTAATGAAAATTTTGCCTTTAATTCTTCTTTCATTTTTTCTTTTTTTAAATATGTCGGGTCAGGATTCAAGTTGGGCTTTAAAAAAGTTTGACAGGGAAATGATCCATTTCTATAAGAAAGGCTATTTAAAAAACGGGAACTTTTATAAACTATCAGATCTAAGACAAGAAATGAAACCAGACTTACCTTCCTATGATTTTTACAGGCAATACAAAAAGAGTGAGACCGGGCGCCGTATTGCTTCACTATTTGCTCTTGGCGGTACGGCAATGTATCTCTCTGCTTTGAGTAATAATAATGGTTATAACGAGAGCTTGTTCTGGGCAGGGATGATTACTACTGTAGTGTCTTTAGGATTTTCCATACATTTTGAAAGCAGAAGAATGAAGTTTCTTACGTTGGCAGTAAAATCAAGAAACCGGGAAATCCTTACAGAAAATTAAAATGAAACCCTTCATTTTATTCATACCATTTTTATTTATATCGCTCAAATCGTTTTGCTGGGGATTTTATGGCCATAAAAAAATAAATCACTTCGCTGTTTTTTTATTGCCGCCGGAAATGATGCAATTGTATAAACCCAATATTGATTTTATTTCGGAACATGCAGTTGATCCTGATATGCGGCGTTATGCAATAGCCCAGGAAGGTCCAAGACATTATATCGATATTGATCATTATGGAATTTATCCATACTCAGAATTACCCAGGAAATGGAATGATGCCGTGGCAAAATTTTCTGAAGACTCTTTAATGCAATATGGCATTGTTCCCTGGTGGGTGCAAACAATGCTTTATAAACTCACGGATGCTTTTAAAGAAAAACAACAGGCAAAAATTTTAAAACTCTCCGCTGAGATCGGGCATTACATTGCCGATGCACATGTTCCGTTGCATGCAAGCAGCAATCATAATGGGCAGTTTACAGATCAAAAAGGCATTCATGGTTTTTGGGAAAGCCGTATACCTGAATTGTTGGCTGCAAAAGAATGGGACTTTTTTATTGGCAAAGCCGATTACATAAAAAACCCGGGAGAGTTTATCTGGCAACGAGTTTTGGAAAGTGCAAAAGCATCCGATACTGTTTTGCTTTTTGAAAAAGAATTAAGTAAAAGTTTTCCTGCTGATCAGAAATTTTCTTTTGAAGATAGAAATGGTACAATTATTCGCCAATACTCTTCTGCCTTTTCGATCGCATACGATAAAAAATTAAATGGTATGGTCGAAAGAAGAATGCGTCAATCTATTTATGCTATCGCATCTTTCTGGTATACTGCATGGGTAAATGCAGGTCAGCCTGATCTGAAAAAACTTTCAGGCAAAGAACTTTCTGCTGATGATATAAAAGAATTTGAAGAGTTGAATAATGCATGGAAAAAAGGAACGATCAAAGGAAGAGATCACGACTGATACCCGTATTTATACGATTCAAATGCCCCCTATCAAACTCCTCTTCCTGCCTTCCTTTTTATTATATTTATAGTCTAACTTAAACCTGCTTCGCTTTATGAGAAATTCATCATTACTTATCATCGCTGTATTATTTTCATTTACACTTACTGCTCAAACTACTTTAGTCAGTTATAATTCTTCCTGGAAATATCTTGACAATGGAAGTAACCAGGGAACAGCCTGGAGAACTACTGCATTTAATGATGCGAGCTGGACAACCGGTACTGCTGCTTTTGGATATGGCACCAGCGGCATTACTACAACCGTGAGCTATGGAAGTAATAATAAGAAAAAATACATCACCACTTATTTTCGTAAAACGATCAGCATTGCGGATGCTTCTTTATACAGCAGCTTTACACTTAACCTGAAAAGAGATGACGGTGCAGTAGTATATATTAATGGTACGGAAAGATATCGTAGTAACATGCCAACAGGTACTATTGCTTATAATACTAAAGCTTCATCGGAATCAACTGATAATGGGACTGCCATACAAACAACTATTCTGAGTGCAGGCAGTTTGGCAACGGGTACAAATGTTATTGCAGTTGAGATACACCAGTTTGCAAATAATGGTGCTGATCTCTTTTTTGACCTGCAATTAAATGGTACAAGTGATTCAACTCCTCCCTCTGTAAGTAATTATTCACCTGCTGATAATTCAACCAATGTTTCTAATACAGCAAACCTTGTTCTCACTTTTAACGAGAACATTCAAAAAGGAAGTGGTAATATTTTAATCAAAGAAGCTGGTATAATAACTCAAACAATTGATGTGGCCTCGGTGACAGTTACAGTTTCAGGAAACACCGTTACTATCAATCCTGCTGATCTTAGTTTTGGCGCAGCCGTTAATATTGAAATAAGTGCAGGCGCATTTAAAGACCTTTTTAATAATAATTATGCAGGCATTGCTGATGCCATTACTTGGAATTTTTCTGTAATTGCTCCTGATCTTACGCCTCCAACAGTTACTACTTATTCACCAACTGATAATGCGACTCTTGTATCCAACACTACAAATCTTGTACTTACTTTTAGTGAAAATATTCAGAAAGGAGTTGGAAACATATTGGTGAAAGAAGGAGGTGTTCTCACACAAACTATTGATGTAACTTCTGCTGCTGTAACCATAGCCGGAAACACTGCAACAATTAATCCAACAGATCTTACATATAGTGCTGCAGTAAATATTGAAATAGCACCAGGTGCATTTAAAGATCTTTCAAATAATAATTATGCCGGTATTGCTGATGCCGCATCTTGGAATTTTACTATACAAAATGCACCACCATCAGGACCACAAACATTAGTTGCTTATGGTTCATCATGGAAATATCTTGACAATGGAACTAACCAGGGAACTGCATGGAGAGGTACAGGTTTCAGCGATGCAACATGGGTATCGGGTAATGCGCAGCTTGGTTATGGAGATGGTGATGAAGCAACAGTAGTTAGTTATGGCCCTAATGCCAGCAATAAATATATCACTACTTATTTCCGTAAAACAATTTCGATAGCAAACCCTTCTTCATTTATTTCCATTTTAGGAAATGTAAAAAGAGATGATGGTATTGCGATCTATATAAATGGAACTGAGGTTTACAGAAATAATTTAGCAGCAGGTGCAGCCTACAATACATTGGCAACGCTTGCCAGTGATGATGGCGCAACCGCACAATCTTTTAGTTTTAGCCCTTCTGCTTTTGTTAATGGTAATAATGTAATTGCAGTTGAAATTCATCAGAACTCAGTAACCAGTACTGATATAAGTTTCGATCTTCAATTGATCGGTAATGACGCAATAACACTAACTCGTGGGCCATATATGAATATGGCATTACAAAACAGTATCGTTATACGCTGGAGAACAGATGCACCTACGAACAGCAAAATAAACTATGGAACTTCTGCGGGTAACCTTACCCAATCATTTACTGACAATACAAACACAACAGAACATATAGTTACTCTTACGGGTCTTGCTTCCAATACGCTTTATTACTACAGTATTGGCTCTACTACACAAACTTTGCAAGGTGATACAAATAATTATTTTAAAACAATGCCTCCTGTTGGCAGCACAGAAAAAATAAGAGTATTGGCCATGGGTGATATGGGTGATAATTCGGCAAACCAGTTAAGCGTTAGAAATGCTTACCTGAATTTTAATGGCAGTAACTATACAAACGCATGGTTACTGTTAGGAGACAATGCTTATGAGAATGGGCTGGACGGAGAATATCAATCTAACTTCTTTAATATTTACCAGGGAAATTTAACAAAGAACCATGTTTTGTGGCCATCGCCAGGTAATCATGATTATGCAAATAGTTCAGCAAGACAAGCAGATCATAATATTCCTTACTATGATGTTTTCTCATTGCCATCAAACGGAGATGCTGGCGGTGTTGCTTCTAATACGGAAGCATTCTATTCTTACAATTATGGCAATATTCATTTTGTTTCATTAGATTCTTATGGTTGGGAGACCGGCAACACAAGATTATATGATACACTTGGTCCGCAAATGGTGTGGCTGAAACAGGATCTTGCAGCAAACACACAACCATGGACAGTTGTCTATTTCCATCACCCGCCGTATACAAAAACTTCTCATAACGGCGATACAGAAACAGAGCTGATAAATATGAGGCAGCGAGTCGTAAGAATTTTTGAACGATACGGGGTGGACCTGGTATTGGCTGGTCACAGTCATGGTTATGAAAGAAGCTTTTTGTTAAATGGTCATTATGGTATTGAAAGCACATTCAACCCGGCCATTCATTCATTAAGTATATCGAGTGGAAAATATAATGGAACGGCTAACTCCTGTATCTATGTTAAAAACCCGACTGCTGTTTCAAATGGAATTGTATATGTGGTAGCTGGTTCTTCTGGTCAAATAGATGGAACATCCTCCGGCTATCCGCACAATGCAATGTATTACTCCGATGTAAGCGTAGGCGGCGCCTTCTTTTTTGAAATAGAACAAAATCGCCTTGATGCAAAATGGATTTGTTCGGATGGCGTTATCCGTGATCAGTTCACCATCATGAAAAATGTAAACAAAACTACCAATCTCAATATTGCACCGGGTACACATATCCAACTTGATGCAAGCTGGCTCGGGAATTATAGTTGGAATACTTCGGAAACAACAAGATCCATTACCGTTTCACCATCAGCAAATACAACCTACACCGTAACAGACGGAGCTACTTGCCTAACTGATGTTTTCAATATTACAGTTTCAGGTGCTGCTCGCAATTCGTTTACTAATACAACAATAGAAGCAACAGCAAATGGATCGCTAAAAGTTGTCCCGACTCTTGTGCATAAAGGTCAACAGATCTCTGTAACATCCAGAGATATTATTCCAACTGAAATATCGCTTGTTGATATAAATGGCAGGTTGATCAGGAAGTTTAATTCACGTCAATCATTTTTTATAAAAACCGACGATCTTCAAAATGGGGTCTATTTTCTGCGGATGAAACTAAAAGGAAAGCCTTTTATTCAGAAAATAACAGTATTAGATTAAGTAAATCAAAAAATAAGCAAGCCGGGTTTTGATAACCCGGCTTTTTCTTTGGGGTATCCCGTCGCAATTTTGTTTCTTTGCATCTTCAATTTTTTAAACGTGAAGACAGCTACAGCGATGATCCATAATTTTAACGCCGGTCCATCTGTTTTGCCAAAAGAAGTTTTTGAACAAGCCAGCCAGGCCGTAATTGATTTTAATAACACTGGTCTTTCTATCCTGGAGATCGGTCATCGCACCACTTTGTTTGAACCGATCATGAATGAAGCAAGAACTCTTGTAAAAGAATTGATGAGTCTCGATGATGATCATGAAGTACTCTTTCTTCATGGCGGTGCAACTACACAATTCATGCAGGTGCCGATGAATTTATTGAATGAAAATGAACTGGCTGCATATACTGATACCGGCACATGGGCAGTAAAAGCAATTAAAGAAGCAAAGTTGTTTGGTCATGTTGAAATTGCTGGTTCATCAAAAGAAACTAATTATACAACAATCCCGAAAGGACTTTCTGTTAGCCCCACCTCTGCATATTTACACATTACGAGTAATGAAACGATCGCAGGTACCCAATGGAAAGATCTTCCTTATGACTGTGGTGTTCCCTTAGTAGCTGATATGAGTAGTGATATATTGAGCCGTGTCCTTGATTTCAACAGGTTTGATATTATTTATGCCGGCGCACAAAAAAATATGGGAGCTGCCGGAGTAAATCTTGTTGTAGTAAATAAAAATATTCTTGGAAAAGTTACAAGAGCTATTCCCACAATCCTCGATTACCGGAATCATATAAAAGAAGGCAGCATGCTGAATACACCACCGGTATTTGCAGTTTATGTTGCCATGCTTACACTGCGTTGGTTAAAAAATCTTGGAGGTGTTGCAGCAGTTGAAAAAATAAATAATGCAAAAGCTGAATTGTTTTATTCAACACTTGATAGCTTGCCAATTTTCAAAGGCATTGTTGCAAAAGAAGACCGCAGCTATATGAATGCTGTGTTTGTAATGGATGATCCCTCAATAGAAAAAGAATTTCTTGATCGCTGCAAACAGGAGGGAATGGTTGGTATAAAAGGACATCGCAGTGTAGGGGGCTTTCGTGTTTCCATGTACAATGCATTGCAGTATGAAAGTGTTGTTGCGATCACTGAGTTGATGAAAGATTTTGCAAAGAAGAGAGGTTAATACAATTAAAATAAATTCTCAAATAAGTAATGGCAATAATCAAACCGTTCAAGGCATTAAAACCCAAGAAAGAATTAGCAGAACAAGTAGCCTCAAGACCCTATGATGTTCTTAATTCAGAAGAAGCAAAAAAAGAAGCAGCAGGTAACAACTACTCATTCCTTCGAATTACAAAATCAGAAATAGATCTGCCTGATGGAATTGATACACATAACCAGCAAGTGTATGATATGGCTAAAATCAATCTTGAATTGTTTACTCAAACTGGTACTCTTTACTCGGAAGGAAAACCCTGTTACTACATTTACCAGTTAATAATGAATGGCAAAAGCCAGACAGGATTGGTTTGTGTTTCCTCAATTGAAGATTATTTTAATGATGTTATCAAAAAACATGAACTGACAAGACCCGAAAAAGAAAAAGACCGCATCGATCATATGCGAACTATCCGTGCACAAACAGGAAATGTTTTTATGGCTTACCGTGATGTAATGGAAATAAATGCGCTGATCAACGGATGGAAAGCTAAAAATACACCTGAATATGATTTCACAGCGAGTGATGGAATAAAGCATACCGTATGGGTGATCAATCGTGATGATGTCATCAATTCCATCACCAATTTATTTGTAACCAAAGTTCCTAATACTTATATCGCCGATGGTCATCATCGTGCTGCTTCAGCTGCTAAAGTCAGTAAGCAGTTACCAGATAGTGAAGATGCAAAATTTTTTCTTACCACAATTTTCCCGGAAAGTCAATTGGCGATTTTGGATTATAATCGGGTTGTAAAAGACCTGAACGATCTTACTACAGAAGAATTTATCGGTGCTTTACAGGATGATTTTATGATCACTTATAGTCCCGAACCGGTAAAACCTGCCGTTCTCCATGAGTTTGGTATGTATCTTGAAGATGAGTGGTATATTTTGACAGCCAGGGAAGGAACTTATCGCAAGGATCCTATTGGAGTGTTGGATGTAACCATCTTACAAAAGAATGTTCTGGATAAAATCCTTGATATTGATGATCCAAGAACAGACACCCGGGTAGATTTTGTTGGTGGCATACGTGGTCTTGAAGAATTGGAAAAAAGAGTGAATAGCGGTGAAATGGCGGCAGCATTCAGTTTATATCCGGTTACTCTTGAACAACTTTTTGCAATTGCCGACAGCGGGAAGGTAATGCCACCAAAAAGCACCTGGTTTGAGCCAAAATTGAGGGATGGTTTGCTGACACATTTGATCTAGGCTGTGAAATAATTTATAATCTGTTAAAGGAAACTTTATTACCATATCTCTTTTAATTTACTTTGTACTATGAAAAAACTAGCTTTTCTATTCTCATTTTTTGCCCTCTCTTTTGCTGTTATTGCGCAGGATGATCCAAAAACTATGCATCAGACTGCCCGTGGTTTTATGGCACAGGCAGATTGGGACAATGCTATTCTTGTATTGAATCGTTTGCTTGAAACGGATAAAAATAATCTTGAGTATAATAAAGACATGGTTCAGTGTTATTATTTCAAAAGGGATTATGAAAAAGCAGTGGAAGGCGTAAAAAAAATTGTCAATCGTGATGATGCCGATGTTATGACATTTCAAATAGCCGGAAACGTTTATAAAGCACTTGAAGATCCAAAAGAGTGTGAGAAGGTTTATAAAGCCGGTATTAAAAAATTTCCAAAAAGTGGCCCATTATATAGTGAATATGGTGAACTGTTATTTCAAAAGAAAGATTACAGTGCTATCGATCTTTGGGAAAAAGGAATTGAAATAGATCCGGCTTTTGGCGGCAACTATTACAATGCTGCTCTCTATTATTTTTATACAAAGGACAAAGTATGGAGTTTTATCTACGGTGAAATTTTTGTGAATATGGAAAGTCTGAGCCAACGTGGAGCTGCTATGAAAGAGCTTTTATTTAAAGGCTATAAAGAAAAATTATTCAAAGAAGCTGACCTGATGAAAGGTGAAGAAAACAATAAAAGCCCTTTTGCAAAAGCATTTCTGCAGACAATGAATAAACAATCTTCGCAGGTTGCAAAAGGAGTAACAACAGCCTCTCTTACAATGGTAAGAACAAGATTTATTCTTGACTGGTATGAAACAAATGCAGCAAAATATCCGCTCCGTCTCTTCGATTATCACCAGCAATTATTGCGTGAAGGAATGTTTGAAGCCTACAATCAATGGTTATTTGGCACGGTGGAAAACCTCACTGCTTATGATAGCTGGACCAAAGCGCATCTGGACGAGTACAAAGGCTTTACCGCTTTTCAAAAGACCCGGGTTTTCAGAGTGCCACCGGGACAGTATTACCAATCTAAATAAACTTCATTGGTTTCGCCTGAGTCGAGACTTTTTAATTCTTTGGATTTTTACCTAATTTGTTAGGGATTCATCTGCCATTATCTGAACTAAATTTTTTGCTGATGCAAAAACCTACACGATTATTTGATTGCCTGGAATATCAATTAAAAGTACTTCCCCTCCCTGATATGTTTGCAGCAAAAGAAGGGGGCCAATGGAAACAATACAGTACAAGAGAGGTGAATGATACAATAAACCAGCTTGCATCCGGTTTGCTTCATCTCGGTGTTTCTCCAAATGATATGTCTGCAGAAAACAGGGATAAGATCTCCATTATCAGTAAAAATCGTCCGGAGTGGTTAATGATAGACCTGGCTGCACAAAAGATCGGGGCCGTACTTGTACCAATTTATCCCACAATTAATGTAAATGAATTGCAGTTTATCCTGAATGACTCACAGGCAAAAGTGATCTTTGTAAATGATGAAGAACTATTTCTAAAAGTAAAAAGCATAAAAGACTTTGTGCCTTCATTGCGGCATATTTTTACTCTTGAGCATGTTACCAATGCAACATTCTGGAGAGATTGTCTTAAACCTGCACCCGCAGAAACACTGACAACAATAGAACAACTATCGAATAAAATTACTCCGTCCGATCTTGCCACTATCATTTACACCTCCGGTACAACTGGTACACCAAAAGGGGTAATGCTAAGTCATAGTAATGTTATAAGCAATGTGTGTGACAGTAATTGTGTGTTTGAAGAAATTGGTGTGGAAGGAAAAAAAGCATTGAGTTTTTTACCATTAAATCATGTATTTGAAAGAATGGTAAGCTACATATACATATACAACAGCGTTTCTATTTACTACGCTGAAAGCATGGAAAAGATCGGTGACAATCTTAAAGAAGTAAAACCGTTGATCTTTACAACAGTTCCAAGATTATTGGAAAAAGTTTATGAACGCATAATGGCAAAAGCCGCAACGCTTACAGGTGTCAAAAAGAAAATGTTTAATTGGGCATTGGGTCTCGGGTTGAAATATGATATTAATAAAAATATGGGGATGTGGTATAACCTGCAATTAAGCATTGCCAATAAATTGATCTTTAGCAAATGGAGAGAAGCATTAGGAGCGAATGTAAAAGCGATCGTTACCGGATCGTCTGCGTGCCAGGTAAAATTATTAAGAGTATTCACAGCAGCAAGAGTGCCAATACTGGAAGGATATGGTTTGACAGAAACATCACCAGTAATAACAGTGAACCGAATGAACCCAAAGAACAGAATGTTCGGAACAGTAGGAACGTTAATTGATAATGTAGAAGTAAAAATTGCCGAAGATGGAGAAATACTTTGCAAAGGGCCAAATGTTATGATGGGTTATTACAAACGGCCTGATCTAACGGCAGAAGTTTTGAAAGGTGGATGGTTTCATACAGGTGATATTGGTGTAATGATCGATAACAAATTTTTAAAGATCACGGATCGCAAAAAAGAAATTTTTAAAACATCCGGTGGTAAATATGTAGCTCCGCAACCTATCGAAAATAAAATGAAAGAATCAAAATGGATCGAGCAAATGATGGTGGTCGGAGCTGAGCAAAAATTTACCGGTGCCTTGATCGTACCTGGCTTTAATGCGTTGAAAGAATGGTGTGGCGAACATGGAATAGAATTTACCGGCAACGAAAAAATTATCAAGAACGAAAAAATAGTCAATCTTATAAAAGATACAATCGAACGTTATAATCAAAATTTTAACCAGGTTGAACAAATAAAAAAATTTGAACTATTGCCCTACGAATGGAGTGTAGAAGGCGGAGAGCTAACTCCTACGTTAAAACTGAAAAGAAAAGTGATAATGGAGAAATATAAGGATGCGATCGAGAGAATATACGCCTGAGGCTCTGTCAATTCTTAAAATCAAAACGATCGTTTTACATTCTGCTTTTTTTAAATCGGCTATTTAAATTATTTTTAAAGATGCCGATAGGTATTTTTAAAATGAAAGGTCGTGCCGCAAGGGTTTGGCAAAACCTGAAACAGGGAATGTCACTTGCATGGGCTGCTTCTCCAAAACTTCTTATTCGTTATACATTATTGGGAATGTTCAATTCGATCATTCCTCCCGTTACTGTTTTGCTCGGGGCAGTAATGGTAAATAAAATTGCAGAGTCAAAAATTCACAAACTTGAATTCAATGACCTGTTACCAATTGTTGGTGGGCTATGGATATGCTTTATCATTCAACGAACGATAGGTTCATACATTGGCTATGGAAGAAATTTATACGTAAGACGAGTTGAACTGGAAGCTGAACGTCGTTTGCTTGACAAAGCATCAAGAGTAGATCTTGGGCATTTTGATAATTCTGACTGGCATGATCGTTTGGCAAGAGCAAAACGTGATGTTTCATGGAGGCCCGGCGATCTTACATGGTCAGTCCTTGGTTTATCTGGCAATATTGTTACAATAATTTTAATGGCTGGATTGTTGGCTAGTCTTCATTGGCTATTGGTTGTTCTTGCATTAGCCACTTCATTACTGTCATTGATCATTGAAAGCCGTGTTACCTCACGTTTGTACAAATATTATTACCAGGAAACACCTGAAGAAAGAGAAAGAAATTATATAGGTGAATTATTGATCCAGCCAAGAACAATTAAAGAAGTTAAAGCTTATGTGCTGGCTGATTATCTTTTAGGAAGACATAAAAAAATATCAGATCATCTTTTCAAACAAAGAGAAAAAATGTATCAGTCAGGTGTCAGGATCTCAATGATAAGCGGATTGGTAACAGGAACAACGTTGGCACTTGCGTATGTGTTTGTAGGCTTGCGGGGCATTCAAGGTACAATTGATCCCGGTGGAGTAGTATTAGTGATTGGCGCTTTTTCATCAGTGGCCGGAACACTTGGACAAATATCAAGCACATTTGTTGCAGTGGATCAGCATACAAGATTTCTTGGTGACTATTTTTCATTTCTTAAAATTGAAGCTTTGCTTCCTGTGCCTGAAAAACCAATTCCAATTCCTGATGGACCCGTTGATAACATCAGTTTTGAAAATATAAGTTTTCACTACCCCGGTGGTCATGGTGAAGCGATCGAGAATTTGAACTTGAATATTCGCAGGGGTGAATTGATCGCTTTGGTTGGTGAGAATGGCGCAGGAAAAAGTACATTGGTTAAATTATTACTCCGGTTCTATGATGTACAAAAAGGTTCAATTAAAATTGGCGGTATTGATGTGAAAGATATGGATCCTGAAACACTGCGCAGTCGCATTGGAATATTATTCCAGGATTATGCTACTTATGAACTTTCAGTAAGAGAAAATGTAATGATGGGCTGGCCTTATGGTAAAGCTGATGATGAAAAAGTGATAAAGGCCTTAAAAGATTCACGAAGTGAATGGCTGGTAAAGAAAATGGCAAATGGGCTTGATTCAAAAGTGGGAAGATTGTTTGAAGGCGGTCACGATCTGTCCGGCGGCGAATGGCAACGACTTGCATTAGCAAGGATCATGTATCGTAATGCAGATATCTGGATATTGGATGAGCCAACATCTTCACTCGATCCCGAAGCAGAAGCTGCCATCTTTGCAGAGTTAAAAGAAAATTTGAAAGGAAGAATTGGAATTGTAATCTCACATCGTTTCTCAACTGTTCGTATTGCTGATCGTATTGCCGTTATCGACGAAGGACATATAAAAGAACTAGGTACACACCATGAATTATTAGCTGCAGGAAATACTTACGCACGGTTATTTGAGTTACAGGCTTCAGGATATCGGTAAACTTTGATTGCGATTGCCCATATTGCCAAAAAAACAAATTTTAAGAATTCTTTTTAAAATATATGGCTAACTCAGTGAAATAAAAGTAAGAAGAGAGGTACTTTTTACGTTTATCAGAAGCGTTGCAGTTAGGAGCCTTTGTTTGACAGAAATTGATTTCAATTTTCAACTTCGTTACTGATTTGCCTGATTAAACATCCATATCAAAAAAAACCATTTTCCGTGCCGTCTGTTTATAATAAGAAATATTTGTTTAAAAAAGCCTTATTCTCATTATTAAAGAAAAATAAAAAATTTTCATTCTCCTATCCCATACTTTTCGTTTTTGCTATAAATTCAGCTTGTTGTGCAAAAGCCCAATTTGCTATCGACAGTTCGTATATAAAAAAATTTGATAAGGAAAACGATGTGGAGGTATATACCGGTCTGACAAAAACCTCTTTCCGTTTCCGCGAATTTGCCAACGATAATTTTATCAGCCAGCATAAATTGTTTGCTAATACCAGCGCCTATACTGGTTTTACAATTAATTATAACTGGCTATCACTTGATTTTTCAAAGAATATTCCTAATACTTCTGTTGCCAAGCAGAATACTTCCATCAAAGCGATGGGTATTCATCTGCGTAAAACTCATGAAAAGTTTTTATTCGAAGCCGGAACAGACAAATATCGGGGACTGATACTGCAGGTGAACAGACGGCAACGGGTATATGAATATTATGATGATATAAGTTACAGGAGTTACTTTACCCGTATCTCTTATATTTTCAACGCTGAAAAATTTTCCTTGAATGCTGCAAGAAATTATTCTGTATTGCAAGCTAAAAGCGCAGGTAGTTTTATAGCGATAGTTTCCCCTTTCTTTCAGCGTTTTACTTTAAAGGGAGGATTTGATGAATATGAAGAATCAGACAGTACATTTCTTTTCGAGATAAGCAAAAAACCCTTTTCCGTTAATTTGTTGGTTAGCGGTGGTTATACTTACAATTTTATTTTTAATGAAGGTGAATGGAGCATCAACCCGGCCATTTTCATAGGGCCGGCAGTAGAAAAAAATATATATCCACAAGAGAGCCGGTCATTAAAGCTTATTGCTAATTATCAGCTGGTGCTAAATGGCGGATATAATGGACAGAATTTTTATTTTCATGTAAATGCAGTTTATAATAATAACAGTTTTCATTTTATGAATTCTAAAATGTCAATTCACAACCGTGGGGTAAGTCTTACGTGTGGCTACAGAATGGGGAAATTAAAAAATAAAATATTTGGGGTGCTTTGATAGCAAACCTATTTTTCATGCTGCACACTTTCCTTCACTCGAAATACATGAAGCACATGAGGAAATATTGCATCAATAGTTTCAGCAGCACCTTTCGGAGAACCGGGTAAAGTTATTACCAATGTATTTTTTACAAATCCAGCTATTCCACGAGAAAGCATTGCATAAGGAGTTCTTTGTTGTCCATAATTCCGTGCAGCTTCCATTATTCCCGGAATTTCTCTATCAAGTAAAGGAGCAATTGCCTCGGGTGTAACATCTTTTGGAGATAAACCGGTGCCGCCTGTTAAGAGAATAAGATCATAATCTTCTTTACTTAATTGTCTTACTTTTTCCTGTATCGTTGAAAGATCATCTGGAATAATTGCCTGGTGTGCTACCGTCAGATTAAGTTTTTGCAATTTTTCAATAATTGCTTTACCACTTTTATCTTCTCTTGCTCCTGCCGCAACACCATCTGAACAAACAATAACAGCGCAACGAAGATCATTTGTTTGCTGATCTTTGAAATCTGTTTTGCCACCCTTCTTTGCTTCCAGTTTAATAGTTGAAATCTCAACTCCCTTGTCAAGAGGTTTTAGCATATCATAGATCGTCAAAGCAGTAACAGCGGCGCCGTGCATTGCTTCTACTTCTACGCCGGTTTTATAGATCGTATGAACTTCCACCCTGATAATAATATTTAAACCATCGAGCTCATGAGTGATAGAAGCATATTCCACAGGCAAAGGATGACAATCAGGAATTACATCACTTGTTTTTTTAATTCCTAACAAACCTGCAGCTCTTGAAAATTCATATATATCGCCCTTGGGAACAGTTTTATTTTTTACTGCATCAATTGTTTCCCGCTGGGAAACAGAAACAATTGCAGTGGCGACCGCTTTACGCAGGCTGTTTGATTTTGAGGTAATGTCGACCATAATAGTGTCAATTATTTAGACTCATCCCAAGTCCCCCTTCAGGGGGATTTAGGGGGTATTCTCCTTCCAATGATACGTTTCATCCGTTAGCATTTCCTTTCCCCACACCGGCAGTTCTGCTTTTAATCTTTCTACTGTTTCTTCGCAAGCATCGATCGCTGCCTTGCGATGAGCGGATGAGGTAAAAACAAACAAGCTTATTTCACCAGCGGCTACTTTACCCAAACTATGATATACATGCATACAGGTTAGATCATACTTCGCAAAAATATCTTCACGGATCGAAAGCATTTTTTCCATCGCCATGTCTTCATAAGCGGTGTATTCTATCGAGGCTACTTCTTTGCCTTCAATTTTATCTGCTCTTACCTGTCCTAGGAAAATACTGTGTCCTCCAATATCAGTTTTACTGCTATGCTTTTGAATACTATCAGCAATAAATGATGAAGCAATTGGCCCTTGCACAAATATATTCTTTGGTTTTCTTTCTTTCATACCGGTTGTTTTGCCCGATCCTGTTTCCATTGCACGATCCCACCACGTAAACTATATATTTTTTTTGCGTCTCCAAAAATACCAGATAAAATCTTTGCAGCCTGTAAACTTCTTTTTCCTGATTGGCAAAAAGCAATAACGTTTTTAGACTTAATTGATGAACTGCTGTCCGCTAACTGTGCAAGTGGAATCCTGATGTGATCAAATTCATTTACACTCGGCACTTCATGTAATTCCCTTACATCAATTACATCAACATTTCCTTTTGAGATGAAACTATTAAAAGTATTCGAATCAATCTCATTTTGTTGAACCGGTGATGTACAAAGCCATTCATAATCTGTCTTCAAAAATTCTTTTTCATCTTTAGGGACCAATGATCTTGTTTCTTTTCTTGAAGATAAGCTGAGCTGATAAACCTGGTTGTTTAATGCGTTATAGGTGAACAATTGATCAATCAAAGGCTCCCCTATACCTGTGATCAGTTTTATAGTTTCATTCGCCATCATTGTACCAATGATACCCGGCAATACTCCCAGCACTCCGGCTTCTGCACAATTCAATACTTCTCCATCTTTTGGAGGATCAGGAAAAATATCCCGATAGTTAACGTCCTCTTCATTTTTATTTCTGAAAACACTTACTTGTCCTTCAAATTGTGAAATGGCTCCATATACCAATGGTTTATTCAACAACACACATGCATCATTGATCATATAACGTGTAGAAAAATTATCAGTGCCATCAACGATAATGTCATATTCATCGAAAAGCATTAATGCATTTTCATTGTGGAGTCGTTCATTGCAGGTAACTATTTTTATTTCAGGATTTAATCCTTGTAAAATTCTCGTTGCTCTTTCTGCTTTTGATGATCCAATATCATTTACCGAATATAAAACCTGGCGATGAAGATTGTTTAATGCAACTGTATCATCATCTACAATTCCAATCGTTCCAATACCTGCAGCAGTTAAATATTGCAGCGCAGGACAGCCCAAACCACCGGCGCCGATCACTAATACTTTTGCCTTCAGCAACTTTTGCTGTCCTTCCTCACCAAATTCGGGTAAGATGATTTGGCGCTGATAACGTTCATATAAATTCTGATCACTCATTTTTATCCGCCTGAAAAAGGTGGTAATAATGCCACCGTGCTTTTTTTATTTAGGACAGTATTTTCATTTATTACTTGTTTATCTACTGCTATGACATATTTTGTTTTGATCAATTCAGGGTAATCTTTGTGCAACGCATTTATCAAACTATCTGTGTCTGCCACATTATCTACAGATACAGAACCCCTGGCTATTTCTGCAAGCTTGCCAAACAATATAATTTTTACACTCATAAAATAATAACAGGATAACAAATTTACTTAGAATTATCTTTGCCCAAAGAGACATTTATGGGTAAGGAAATGAAAGAGATCAGTGCTGAACACAAGGGTTTTATCGAGGCTCAGCATTTATTTTTTGTAACTACAGCTCCACTTAACGAAGAAGGTCATATCAATCTTTCTCCAAAAGGATTTGATTGCTTTCGGGTCCTTTCGCCAACCAGGGTTGGTTACCTTGATATAGTCGGAAGTGGAAATGAAACATCTGCCCACCTTTTAGAGAATGGCCGTATCACTTTTATGTTTTGTGCCTTTGATGGACCACCGAAAATTTTAAGATTTTATGGAAAAGGGAAAACTGTACTGCCCGGTGATGATGAATGGGACGAACTATCTAAACAGTTCACAATTCTTCCTGCGACCAGGCAGATCATTGTGGCAGATATCTTTAAAGTAAAATCATCCTGTGGTTTTGGAATTCCTTATTATGAATATACCGGCGAACGGGATCATGCAATAAAATGGGCCGAAAAGAAAGGCGAAGATGGTCTTGAAGAGTACAAAAAAGAAAAAAACATGGTGAGTATGGATGGGCTACCTGCACCGATCGCTTCAAAGTTTATTTAGCTCTTTCAATAACAATTTTCTGTAGCCCTTTTACATACCTGCGTCCTGTCATCTTATCTGTGGGAGAAACAAGAGCAATTCTATTGTCTAATACGGATGCAGATTTCCCATCGTTGCCATTCAGAATATAAATCGATTTACCAAGATCATTATTAAAAATCTCATTCCAGGAAAAAACTACTTTATAATTATCGGAAGCAATACAAACAAAATAATATTCACTCAGCACTTTTGGGGCCTCTGTATCTATTTCTATTTTGCTCAAAATATCTTTTAGCAAAACTCCTTTCACATTTTTTAGAGTGTTTCTTCTTTCGCCAAGATGATTAGTGATAACAATGCTGTCAATTGAATAAGTTTTGTAAGAAGAAAGATCAGCTAAAGAAACTGTCATTTCTTTTTTTACTTTCCCTTCGATAGAAAAATTTTCAGTGGTGGGAATTGCGTTTTGAGCTATTGCTACTAATCCTGCACACACAAATAGTAATATCAAAATATGTTTCATGATCGTCATTTATGCATTTGTAAATAATAATTTATAGGCGGCTATTATCAAAACAACAGCCAATAAGTATTTTAAAAAGTCCTGCTTGAGTTTTAACGAGCCAAAGTATGCGCCGCATAATCCTCCCACAAAAGCAACAGCAACATAGGCATACATATCAGTACTGAAATTAATCCCTTTTTGTAATTGCCCTGCAAGTCCTGACAATGAATTGACAAAAATAAAAATTGCACTTATAGCAGCGGTCTGCTTCATATTTGACCACTTTAATAACAGCAAAACTGGAGATAAAATAATTCCCCCACCAATGCCGATCAGACCTGAAAGAAAACCAATAGCAGCACCAATGATCAGCGATAAAACGAAGTTTGATCTTTTTATATCCTCTACCTTGATATTTGCAAAAAATAAAAACCTTACAATAGGTATTATTAATAATATGCCAAGTATTTTTTTATAAACGTTATCATCTACATCTATTAACCCACCAACAAAAGCCATCGGCACTGAAGTGATCGCAAATGGCAAAAATATTTTCCAGTTAAAATGTTTGCCGCGGTAGAATTGAAAAAAAGAAGTAAGTGATACAAAAAGATTCAGCAATAAGGCTGTCGGTTTCATTACATCAGGTGTAACACTGAAAAGAGCCATTAGGGCCAGGTAGCCGCTTGCTCCTCCATGCCCGACAGATGAATATAAAAATGCTACAAGAAATAAGAGTAGATAAAAAAGAATAAGACTTTCCACCAGTAATTATTGTGGCAATAAATATACATCAACCAGTTCACCTTCCTTCAAAGACGTTGTGTCTTCATCGACCTGGATAAGGCAATTGGCTTTTGCAAATGAACTGAGGCGAAAAGATTCCTGGGCATCCAGTGGGACAGCGGTTTTACCATTATAAAAACCTTTAAGAAAATGGGTCAGCCCTGCAGCTTTCTTAAAAGATCTTTCCAAAGGGACCTGCAAAGTTTGCAAACCAATTTTTCTTTTAGATAATTTTTCCAATGCAGGGATCACATACTGGTAAAAACATGTTAGTACAGAAGATGGGTTACCAGGTAATCCAAAAACCAATTTGTTTTCTTTCTTTCCAAAATACAATGGTTTACCTGGTCGCTGTTTTATTTTATGAAATAATTTTTCAACACCACATTCGGTTGTTGCCTGCAATACAAAATCATAATCACCAACACTAATACCACCAGTTAACAAAACCACGTCGGTTTGCACTAATGCTTTTTTCAAAGTTTCAGTTACTACCTCAGACCTATCGGTTGCATATAGAACTTTAATATTATTAATATGCAATTGCTGCAAAACCGCTTTTAATGCAAAAGAATTTGATTCGTACACGTGGCCATGTTGCAAGGGTTTACCCGGCGGTTGTAATTCATTGCCTGTAATGATTATAGCTATTGAAGGATTTGGATAAACTTTTACATCTTTAACCCCAATGCCTGCCAGGAAGCCAATTGCTGCAGGAGATAAAACACTCTCTTTTCCTAATGCCAATTCTCCGGCTTTTATTTCAGAGCCTTTGAGACGAACACTATTACCTTGCTGAATTGTCTCATCTTCAACTTTCAATTCTCCATTTTCAACCTGAATTTTTTCCTGCATTATCACAGTATCGGCACCAGCAGGAACTGCTGCGCCGGTAAAAATGCGAACAGCATTTTTAGATTCAAGAGTAAATGTTTCTTTGCTCCCCGCTGCAACTTCGCCTTCAATTTTTAATTTCTTATACTTTTTCCAGCCCTCAAAAGAAAAAGCGTAGCCATCCATTGATGATTGAGGAAAAGCAGGAATGTCCATTGAAGCATACACATCTTCTGCTAATATCAAACCGGCTGATTCCTGTAATAACAAGGTCACTGGCTCCAGTGAAGAAATATTATCTGAAATTATTTTTTTCGCTTCTTTAACCGAGATCATTTCATGAAAATTTGTTCTATCTAAGTCTCCCCTTTAGGGAGGACAGGGGGTTTGGTTTATCCTCCAATAGTTATCATGCTTCGATTATGAATTTCTTCAGGATGAAGGTGTTCGAAATCTGCATTGAACTGCCCACCCAATTCTTTTGCTTTACTCTTAATATTCTGATGAATTAATGGAACAACATCTTCTCCTCTTCGCAGTGCAGATAACAGATCGGTTTCCTTTTCAGCAAATAAACAGTTCTTCATTTTTCCATCCGCTGTTAACCGGATACGATTACAATCGCCGCAGAAATTTGAACTCATTGTGCTTATGATAGCAAAAGTTCCTTGATGACCCTCTACCTGGTAGCCCTTTGCTGTATCATTTTTTTCATCCTGCAATCTTGTTACATCATACTTTTCACGAATCACATCCAGCATTTGCTGCATAGTAAATACTTTATTGCTTGTCCACTTGTTCCCGGTAAAAGGCATGAACTCAATAAAACGCACATGAACAGGCTGCTCTTTTGTCCATTCTACAAAATCATTGATCTCGCTATCATTAAGCCCTTTCATCACAACCATATTCACTTTTACATGAAAATTTCTTTTCAATAAAAGTTGGATATTATCATACACAAGCTGAAATTGATCCCTTCTTGTTATGAGATTAAATTTTTCCGGTTGTAAAGTATCTAAACTGATATTCAGAGAATGAACTCCTGACTCTTCGAGAATATCTACAAATTCATGCAGTCTTGATCCGTTGGTGGTGATCGTTAATTTGACTGGTAGCTTTGATAAAGATCTTATTATATCTCCGGCATCTTTTCTTACTAGGGGTTCGCCACCGGTTAATCTTATCTTATTAACACCAAGATCGACGAATATCTTTGACAGGGTTTCAATCTCTTTTTTCTGCATCAGCTTTGAAGCAGGTGTAAATTCATACTCCTCTTCTGGCATGCAATAAAAGCAACGCAGATTGCAATTATCCGTCAGTGAAATACGGAGATAGTTATGAACCCTGTTATATTTATCAACGATCATTCCCTGAGTTTAGGCGAAGTACAAATTTATCAATTCCTGAGCAGGTATGTTTAATTATTCTGTCTTTGATTCGTAAAAACCGTTTAGCTAATGCAAAAATTACAGCAGTTTTGAGTATACTGCATGGATTAATACATAAAAATAGATATGGAACTTAAAGGAAAGCGTAATGTAGAAACAGATCCTACAACCCTGTGGAATATGCTAATGGATGTAGAAATACTTCCGAAAATTGTTCCCGGCATTTCAAAACTTGAAAAAACAGGGGAGAATACTTACAAATCCACACTAGAAGTAAAATTTGGACCTGTTAGCGGTGAGTTTACCGGTGACATGCAAATGGAGGATATAAGCGACCAAAGATCATTTACTCTCAAAGCTCAACAACATAATAAAATTGGCACTGTCAATTCCGTTATGAAGATCGAATTGATGCCAATATCGAATAAAGAAACAGAAGTTACTTTTGGTGGTGAAGTAACAATTAGCGGGATGATGAGCATGATAGGTCAAAAAGTTTTAGGTGGTGTCACGGATATGCTAACTAAACAATTCTTTGCAAATCTTGATAATGAAATAGCAAGGCAGCAAACGGGCAAATGATCGATGTTATGAATTTTTCAACGTTTCATAATCTTCATTAGTATCAATATCAATTTTTCCTTTCGTAAATAAGATGGTAGCAACTTCATCACTGTGTTGTTGAATGATCTTTCGTGCACCCGCATCGCCTTTTAATTGCATCAATTCATTAAATAAAGATCTATGAAAAAGCGCAGGCGGCCCAATTGCTTCACCATAATTACAGGTAACAATCGGTTTGCCTGTTTCCCTTTGTGTATGTATCAAATCATTTAATAAAGACGAAGAAACATATGGCTGGTCGCAAACCATAAAAATTACTGCTTCGGTCAATGGAGAAATTTTCTGTAAAGTATTCAACCCTATTCGTACCGAGGATGCCATTCCCTCCTCCCATTCCTTATTTTCTATAATATGAGCATTCATCTTATTAATTTCTTTTGAGATCAGGTCTGCACTGGCTCCCAATACAACGATCACTGAATTTGCGTTAGAATAAACCGCCGCATCAACTGTTTGCTGTAATAAATTTTTATCGTCGTATAGCAATAATTGTTTTGGCTCTCCTAATCGTGAAGATGAGCCGGCAGCTAGAATAACTATTCCTATATTTTTTACTGATGACAATTTATTGTTTTGAAGTTAGTTTCACTTCTTCAATTATAGTGGCTGAACGGGGATGTATCACTTCTTTAATTTTTCGCAACGATTGAACATCTTTATTGGCAAACATTGCTTTGATCTCGGCCAAAATAGATAAAGCAATTTCTTCAGAAGTTTCTGCGCCGATATCCAGACCAACAGGGCTATGAAGCACAGAAAGTTGTTGCTCAGTAAAATTCAATCCTTCATCTTTCAATTCATTCAGCATTCGTTCTCTTTTTTTCTTTGGACCCAACATCCCAATGTATGTTACATTTTTCCCTAACAATTGGCGCAACATCGCCATATCATAATTATAATTGTGCGTCATTAGCAGGAAAACAGTATGCTCATCAATAGCAATTTGTTCCAACACATTTTCCGGTTTTGCTACCAGCACCTGGCAGGCACTCACAAATCTTTCCTGCTTTGCATAATTAGCCCTTCCATCTACGACTGTCGTTTCCCAACCAAGAATGTCAGCCATACTCACTACTGGTAGCACATCATTTCCTGCACCAATAATAATAATTGAAACCGGTGGTTTTATCACTTCAATAAAGGCTGTGATATTGTGATCATCCGAAGTATAATTTTTAAATGAAGAGCTTTGATTGATCAATGCTTCATTTGCATCAGCAAATAAAACATCTTTTAAAACAGGGAGGTGCTGAACAAGTTCTCCATCTTCCCTCAATAACAAACAGGTTCCATGTTGAGGGGCTTTTCTGTCCTGAAGAGAAAATAAAGTAACCAATGCTGCTGTTTGTCTTTTTCCGTTTACATTCTTTAAATACTGAATTGGATTATCAGGATCTGAAATATCAATGGGTTCTATCAGTACCTGGATAATTCCATTACACCCAAGTCCTACTCCAAATTTTGCATCATCATCGTCCATTGTGTCATAAGTAACAAGTCTTGATCTTTTCTCCGTCATTACCAGCAGCGCTTTGCGTAAAGCATCGCCTTCCAAACAACCGCCGCTGATAGCACCAGTTAACTGTCCATCATCTTCTATCAGCATCCTGGCTCCGGGTCTTCTATAAGATGAGCCTTCGACATGTACTACCGTTGCCAAAGCTGTTTGTTTTCCCAATTTCTGTGCTTCTTCAAATGCCTTTATAATATCACGGATCTCTTTCATAATTAAATTTACAATTATTCATACAATGCTTAACGATATAAGACACCCGTGAAATAAATTCCCGACAGATTCCTTGAGTTATTCGTAACTTAATTGTCTCTTTTCACCAAACCCCTTTTTATGGCATCTTACGAACTTTCAATTAACGGAAAGAAGTATAAAGTAGAAGCTGACCCCAAAATGCCTTTGCTTTGGGTCATTCGTGAATTAGCAGGCTTACATGGAACCAAATATGGTTGCGGAATGGCGCAATGTGGCGCATGCACGGTACATGTGAATGGCAACCCTGTTCGGTCATGTACGTTACCAGTTTCTTCTGCTGCAAAACAAACGATCACAACTATTGAAGGTCTTTCGGAAGACAACACCCATGCGGTGCAAAAAGCATGGTTGGCAGAACAAGTGCCTCAATGCGGCTATTGTCAAAGTGGACAGATCATGGCTGCTGCAGCTTTGTTGAAAAAAAACCCCAATCCTACTGACCAGGATATTGATAATGCTCTGGTCGGACATATTTGTCGTTGCGGAACTTATCCACGTATTCGCAAAGCAATTAAAGCGGCTGCTCAAATTATGGCCAAGGCTTCTAACTAATAAAAATTGATTTATGCAAACCACAGATAAAAATTTATCACGCAGAAATTTTATCCGCATTAGCGGAATGACCGGCGCTGCATTAACTATCGGTTATGCAATGCCTGGTTTAGCAAATGAAGCAGCAGAAATTCTTACTGCTCAAAAAGCCGTTGAACAAGGTATTGAACTTACTGCATGGGTATCGATCGATAAAACTGGCAAGGTGACAATATTAAATCATCGTTCTGAAATGGGACAAGGTTCTTTCCAGTCGGTTCCCCAAATGATCGCTGAAGAGCTAGAAGTGTCTTTGGATAATGTAAATATTGCATTTGCACAGGGTCATCCATCTAAATTCGGTAGCCAGGTGACTGGTGGAAGTTCGACAGTTCGTGGCTCTTATAAAACTTTGCTGCAAACCGGCGCAACAGCAAGAGAAATGCTGATAGAAGCTGCAGCAAAAAAATGGAATGTAAGTAAGAATGATTGTTATGCCGAGAATGGTTTTGTTATTCATAAACCAACTGGCAAAAAATTTGGTTATGGTGAATTGGTTGAAGATGCATCAAAACTTACTCCTCCAAAAGAAGTAAAACTTAAAAGGCGTGAAGATTACAAGATCATAGGTAAGCCATTAGCAAGACAAGACATCCCTGATAAAATAAATGGTAAAGCAGAATTTGGTTTGGATGTAAAACTTCCGGGAATGTTGTATGCTGTGATCGAACGTAATCCTCGTTTTAAAGGAAAAGTGAAGAGCTTTGATGATTCCGCAACAATGAAAGTGGCTGGTGTAAAAAAAGTATTGAAAACAACAGCCCCGGTATTTGCACATGAAAGAGAAGGTGTCGCTGTGATCGCAGATTCACTATGGGCTGCATTGGAAGGACGAAAAGCATTAAAAGTTGAATGGGATGATCAACGTATTGAACGTTTGAATACGGACCAACTTTTTGCCAGGATGAAAGAAGACCTGAAGAAACATGCTTTGTCTCAACGATCAGGTGGCAATGCAGATGGTGTTTTTCAAAGAACAGAAAATAAAGTGGAGGCCATTTATGAAACTCCTTACGAAGCACATGCTTGCATGGAGCCGTTAACCTGTACAGCACATGTGCAGGGCGATAAAGTGGAGGTATGGGGACCGATACAAGCACCTGATTGGGTTCAACGTGATATTAGTGGAAGATTGAAATTAAATCCTGAAAATGTAAAAGTGAATATGACTTTCCTGGGTGGCGGCTTTGGTAGAAAAGCATTTACGGATTATACTTATGAACCTGTGCTGCTTTCAAAAGAAATGAACGCACCTGTGCAGGTTGTTTGGACAAGAGAAGATGATATGACACAGGGGCCATTTCGACCAGGCGCCGTATATGAATGCAAAGGAAGCATAGATGGTGAAAAGATAAATTCTTTCCAGGCAAAGATGGCGGCGCAAAACATGGATCATCAATGGTCACCAAATCCCGATAGGGCTGCTTTTAATACTAGCACTACTGAAGGTTTTTTAGAAACTTATTTCGAAAGTATCCCACACTATAGTTTTGGTGATGTACCTATGGAATCGCCAATACCAGTGATGTGGTGGCGTTCAGTGTATTCTTCAACAAATGGATTTGCCTATGAAAGTTTTATGGATGAATTGGCACTCAAAGCTGGCAAAGATCCATTGGAGTTTCGTATGAATCATTTTTCAAATGAAAGGTATCGCTGGCTTGCAGAAAAACTACGTGATGTGAGTGGCTGGGGTTCTAAAGGGAAATACCAGGGTTATGGAGTAGCGATCACTGAATGCTTCAAAAGTATTGTAGGCGAAGTAGTGAAAGTTTCCAAAAAAGCAGATGGTAAAATAAAGATCGATAAAGTGTGGGCCGTAATGGATTGTGGTTGGTATGTTAATCCTGATATTGTTCGTGCACAAGTGGAAGGAAGCATTGTAATGGCTTATGGCGCTGCTGCTGTTCATGAAACACATTTCATGGATGGTAAAGCAGTGGAAACAAATTTCCATCAATATAAAATGCCACGCATAACTGATATCCCGGAAATAGAAGTGCATATTATGGACAACGATGAAAAGCCAGGTGGTGTTGGAGAACCGGCGTTGCCTCCATTTGCACCAGCATTATGCAATGCGATCTTTGACCTAACAGGAAAAAGAATAAGAAAACTACCTTTTGATATTAACGAAGTATAGGAAGTAAAAAGTTTTATTTTGAAACCCGCATTAATTCGTTTTTGCGGGTTTTTCTCTTTCTGTTTTTACCTGTGCAGGAGTTACAATCGAATATTTGTTTCCCCAACTATTGCGAACATAATTTAAGACATCAGCAATTTGTTTATCATCGAGATAATTCAGCGGGTTCATGATGGCATTATACTTTTTCCCATTCACCACTACTTCACCTGTTTGGCCATTAAGTATTATTCCAATATTTTTTTTTGTGTCTTTTAAATAAGTCGTTTTTGCCAAGGGTGGATTTACTCCTGCCATGCCTTCGCCATTTTCCATGTGGCAATTCTGGCAATGGATCATATAAACTTCTTTTCCCCGTTTCATACTCTCCTGGAGATTTTTATCCTGGAATTTAGAAGTTAAAAAGATCGCTGGTATGAAAATGCCGGCGAATAAAAATGTTTTTCTCATTACTAAAATTTTATACAAAAGGTGGAGATCAAAAATACAGAAGATAGAATATAAATCTTACGGAAAGGTTGCCTTTCGGAAAAGAAAAAGGATGCATATTTCTATGCATCCTTTAACCACTCATAGGATCCGGTGTATTTATATCAAGATTGCCTGTTTAATTATCTTCCTCTTCCTTTACAAATCCGCCACTAGAATCAAATTCCGCCTTCATTTTTTTTCCATTCATCGTGAACTTAGCTTTATAGGTCTGTATATTATTCTCATGGGCATCTTCCCATTTTATATCCGTAGCTGTGGAATATTTTGCACTAAAAGCTGTTTGAACTGATGCAGGAACGTCTGTAGAGCTTACTGTTTTTTCATCCGTTTTGCTATTCGTATCATTATTACATGATTGCATCGTAAATAATGAGAGACTTAATGCCATAATGAGAAATATCTTTTTCATATATCCGGTTTTAATGAAAAGGTTGCAAATGTGATGCCGGGAGATTTCAATGACCGAAAAAGCATTACACAAGATTCTTATTTTGTTGACAAAGGTTTTTTAGAGTTGGCACGGTTTTTTTAAAGCTAATTTATAAATCAATCTTTAAAACCCTTTTTATGAGCACACACCTTACTCTTGACGAATTGATACTGCAGTATAGTGAGAATCCATTCATCGATGAAAAGATGTTTGATCTTCCTTCGGATACCCAACAAAAACAAAAGATATTAAGCAGGCTGTTGAATATTGCCAGCAATTTATTTAGTAAGTCTCCCGTGAAAGAGCTGAGTAGTTACAAAAGGCGTTATGAAATAAAATATGGAGTGTGATGCTTTAAGCATTCGCTTTTTATTTTCAACATACTTTCTTTACCATCCAGATAATAATAAATTCGTCAACAAACTGCATCAAAAATTTTCCTTTCCGATTTTACACTAGCTTAGTGACTGTAATGAAAGGAAAAATAAAGATCCTCGGAATTTCAGGCAGTCTGCGTTCTAATTCTTCAGCCAGTGCAATTTTAAATGTTGTGACAGGTTTGGTTCCTCAAAATGTGGAATTCAGCATCTACAATGGGCTTGCCGAGATACCGGCATTTAATGACAGTAACAAAATACCGGAACCAGTTGCCCATTTCATAAAACTACTATCTGACTCCGATGGAGTTTTTTTCTGTATTCCTGAATATGCATTTGGAGTACCCGGTGCACTGAAGAATGCATTGGATTGGACAGTATCCTCTTCTACCGCTTTTCCCAATAAACCTGTTGCGCTTATTACAGCGGCAACAGGTGGAGACAAAGCTCATGCTGCATTCTTACTTACATTAAAAGCCATGAGTTCAAGAATTCCTGAAGGAGCAACATTGCTGCTATCTTTAATCCGTTCTAAACTAAATGAAAAGAATGAAGTAAAAGATATAGCCACACTGGATTCGATCAGGGTTGTGATAACCTCACTAATAGATGCGATACAAAACTAATGTCGATCTTTTTTGTTTGTTTCTAATTAAGAATTATTATACACTTTGATCACAGGTTCTCTAAGTACAGTTGCTGCATCAGTACAATAGAAGTAAATAACATCCGCGATCGCTTCAGGTTTCACCCATTTAGTGGGATCAGCATCCGGCATTGATTTACGATTTTGGGGAGTATCAATTGTGCTTGGTACAATAACAGAAACAACAACATTCGTTCCTTTGGCTTCCGCATTCATTAATTCTGCAAGACGAAAGATGAGTGATTTCGCTAAGCCATAGGCCACCATTCCTTTACTGTTCACAGAATTTAGGCCGGGCTTCGAGCCAATAATAAAAATTCTCCCGCTGTTTTGCTTCATCATTTGCACAAACACAGGTCTCGCTACATTATAAGCTGTTTCAAAATTCAGTTTGTATTGTTTAGCAATATCACTTGTTTTTGTTTCAGCAACTGAACCCATTGCAAAACCACCAACGGTTAAAACAGCCGCATCTACTGAACCATATTTTGAAGTAACATCATTTACAAACTTTGCAGAATCATCTTCATTCATCAGGTCAACAACCACCTTGTCTAATTTATCCGCAGGCAACCCGATAGCTATCGGGTCCATTGGAACTGGGTCATTGGGAACAACGGTTCCAATCACTTTATATCCTTCATCAATAAATTTTTTTATCACTGCTTGCCCCATATTACCCGAAGCACCAGTTACAATTGCGGTTTTCATCTCCAATACATTTTATTCAAGTTACTAAAAAGGATATCCTAATACTTACATTGACTATTATCGGATCTGATATAGTAAGTTTTATAATTTTTTGCTTTGGGATCGGTGCAGCCAACAAGATCGAGTATCTCTATTCTGCGAAAATCCAAAGGCTGGCTTTCTGCCTGCAAAGCAATATGACCTTCTACCAACGGAGTATTGGCCTTGTTTATCCAAAATAATGAGTCTGTGATATTCGCCCATGTCCAATTATTTGTTTTGCTGACAAAGCCCTCACCGATCATAGCATTGGTATAAGTAAGAACTGTATCACCATTAATAATATGGCGGATCAATGAATCACCATATACTTCTGCCTCGGCATTTATCCATTCATTCTTCAAATAAGTTTTACTAGTTGAATTCTGGATGTGATCTAAGAAAGGTTTTCCTTCATATGTAAGAAATGTACCCGGCGTGCACACATTGCCAGTCGTAACCGTGTCATTTCCATTGCCACAAAGAAATTGCATCTCTAACGATACAGGGAAGCTTTGGTGCAGGTTCACGCTTTGTGCAGATTGTGAATGAATCATTACTCCACTATTTCTGTCTGCCCAATCCGGAGCGTCGGCGAGATGATCTCCAACAAACCGGTACTGGAGTTTTAATTTATAATAAGAAAACGGTTTTTGCGTGTAGAGATGACCAAACTGGTTATTGAATTTTTCATAATCACTGTAAACAACCCGGATCATACTGTCTTCAATGCGAAAAGTATTTTTATAATTCTCATTCAAAGGATGATCCTTTATTTTAATATCCCAACCGGTAAGATCTTTACCATTGAACAATGATTCCCAGTTTTGCTGACTTATTTCTTTTTTATCATCCTTGTTATTACATGACTGGCAAAACAGAATTATTAAAAGCAAGTAAAAGGTCGTAAGGTTGTTTCTCATCTTTGTATACATTTTTAAAACCAGGAGATGCAATAAATCAATTTTTGTTTAAATATTTTTTACTTATCTCATCATACACCTTCATAAGATCATTTGCCTTACCATCGGTATCAAATATCTTTTCCCATGTACTCAATGGCTCCCAAATACAAGTGCCTTTCCCTTTTCCGCGAGGCAACTCGAACGCCAATTTGTTTACCTCCTGTTTTTTTGCCGAATACTCAACAACGATAATGTCTTTATCATATCTTCTTAAAAGATCATTCATATTATCCCGAAGATCATCTAATGTGCCATGCCATTTCGGATAGTAAGAAAGTCCGATCACATCAAAATGAATATTCCGCTTCATCATCTGATCGTAGAAAAATACAGTTTCATCATTTTGCCCACCTAATGCCACATGCACCATTATGATAATAGCAGGATCAATTGCTTTCACCGCAGCAATACCGGCAGCGATCAATTGCGACATACTATCAACATTACTCACATTACCCTCCGGCCAAACCATCCCATGATTTATTTCATTACCTACCTGAACCATATCTGGTGTGGTTCCCTGGTCTTTTAATTCCTGTATTACTTTTTTTGTATAATCGAATAATGCTTTCTTCAATTCATTGAAAGATAAATTTCGCCATGCTGCTGGTTTGTATTGTTTGCCGGGATCGGCCCAGTAATCGCTATAATGGAAATCAAGAAGGAGTTTCATTCCTGCAGCTTTTACTCTTTTTGCCATTTGCTTTGTATGCTCTAGGTCACAAAAACCTTTTTTTGGGGAATAGCCGCTGTCTCTTGCAGGGTCATTAAAAATTCTTAGGCGTATATAATTAAAGCCATGATCTTTCATTATTGCTATTGCATCTTTTTGTACACCATTATCACTAAACTTCATTCCCCTGTCTTCCAATTGTGGTAAAAAAGAAATATCAGCGCCAACCATCTTTGTTACTTCTCTTGGTTTAGCCGATTCACCTTTTAACTCATAAGTTTTATCAATATTAATTGTAGAAACGCTCCCGGGTGAAACGGTAACAATATCTGTTGATCCTGTCCATAATCCTGCAGCCTTCGCTTCAAAATGAATAGTGCCGGGTTCTTTAGTTGCTTGAACAAGTACCTGGCATTTTCCATTAAATGAACTTCTTTGCCATGTGCCATCAACACATTTATCAGGTTCATGACTGCTTGGATCACCATTGCCAACACCAATAATTTCTCCAGGCCCTCTAATGGCAAACTTGATCATGTTATCAGCATCAGGAACTTCACGGCCCTGCTGATCTACAACACTCAAATTAATTACACATACATCTTTTCCATCAGCAAGCATTGTAGTTTTATAAGGTGTCATTACAACTTCTGTAGGCGTGCCAGTTGTTTCCACTTTTGCTGTCAGTTTCTTTCCTTTTTTATAGGCAACGGCCTCCAATGTTCCGGGTTGGTAATTCACTGTCCATTGTAAATGACTGTTACGGGGCATATCTTTTTTTCCCAAACTCTTTCCATTTAAAAACAATTCGACATCATCTGCATTTGTGTTTACCCAAACATCAATTGGTTGATTTCTTTTATCTCTCCAGTTCCAATGCGGTGAAATATGTAATACATCATTATCGGTCCACCAGCTTTGATAGTAGTAATAAATATTTTTGGGAAAGCCACACATATCCATAATGCCAAAATGAGAGTTGATATTTGGCCACTTGTATGGTGTTGGCTCACCACGATAATCAAAACCTGTCCAAACATATCCTCCCATCCAGTAAGGATTTTCTGCTGCCAGCTTCCACCATGTTTCTGCAGTACTGGCCCACCACGGCGCTGTAATATCCTGGTCAGGAACATAAGCCCTGATACTGTCTTTTTCATAAATACCTCGTGTAGTAACAGTGCTCCCCATTTCAGTTCCAACTATTGGTTGAGTCGGATGATCACGATGATAATCTGCTACTCCAAACTGGCGATAATTAAATCCGCGAACCGGGATCACTTCATTTACTCCATTAAAAACATTTGCGACATCAGCTGCATAAGTGCAGGTGCGACTCGGATCTAATTCCTTTTGTTTTGCTATGAATGTTTGTGCAATGCGTTTTCCATTGCTGTTAGTATGTATCCACCCTTCTTCATTACCTATTGACCAGAGAAAGATCGAGGGATGATTACGATCTCGCAGGATCATTCTTTCAAATTGATCCATATTCTCGTGGCTGCTATTTAATGAACGGGTTTCATCCATTACCAACATACCCAGGCTATCGCAAGCCTCCAATAATTCGGGATTTGGAGGATTATGACTGGTGCGGTAAGAATTCACACCCATATTTTTTAAAAGTCTAACTCGGTAATAATGTAAATAATCCGGCAACGCACTTCCAACCCCTGCATGATCATGGTGATTATTGGTGCCATAAATTTTTACATGCTTTCCATTCAGGAAAAAACCTTCATTGCCATCAAATCGTAATGTTCGTATACCAAATCTATCTTTTACAACATCAACAATTTTGCTCCCGGACTTAACAACAGATATTACTCTATATAAATAAGAATCTTCCAATGACCACAATCTTGGATTGCTTAGTGTGATCTTTTGTTTGACCGTGCCTTTTGCATTTACTAATAATGAAAGCGGTTGCTCTTTCGTTTGAGCCAGTTGTTTCCCATCACGATCTGTGATATAAGAATAGACTGTACAATTGGCGGAAGAAAAATTTTGGTTCTCTACAGTCGTTTCAATATTAATAGTTGCGTTTTTATTTTGCACATCAGCGTGAACAAATAAACCTCCGTCAGGAATATGGAGGTTGTCATATTGATTTAGCCAAACATGACGATAGATGCCTGCGCCTTCATAAAACCAACCTTCATATTGGGTCGCATCAACTCTTACCACTAATACATTATCACGATCAAATCGTATGAAATCCGTAACATCATATGATGCTCCGATATAACCACTCATATTATTGCCAACAAAAAAACCATTGAGCCAGATATTGGCATTTCTGAAAATTCCATCAAATTGAATTTGAAAACGGGTTCCCGAATCTGCGCTTGAAATAGTAAAATGTTTACGATACCAGCCAATACTTGTTTCAGGAAACAACCCACCAACGGGTTTATAACCGTGAGACTCTACATCACGATTATCAACATTTACAAACGGCAATTCAACTGCCCAGTCATGCGGAAGATCTAAAGTCCTCCAGGCACTGTCCTTAAAACGTGGTTCAATTGCAGTGCCGAAGGCACCACCTGATTTGGAAAAAATAGTTGAGATGCTGTAATTAAAATCCTTTTCAGGATTGGCTGCGTGACCAAGTTTAAACTTCCAGTTATCATCAAGACTTATTTTTTTTCGAGCAGATGTTTGCCCCTGGCAAAAAAATGAGCTCAATAAAATGAATGCAGCAAATAAACATCGGAGTATTCCCATGATCCAGTTGGTTTTAATAGTACTAAAATTATGCGAGGGAACGTGATGAAAAAAGCTTTTAAAAAATAATTTGAAGTATTTGTAGCCTCGACAGGAATCGAACCTGTATCAAAAGTTTAGGAAACTTCTATTCTATCCATTGAACTACGAGGCCAATGAGGGGAGCAAAAATACTGTTTCCGGCTTAAACACAAGGTGTATTATACATCCAAAATTTTTTAAGCCTGCTGACATAGGGTTGTCACTCTACCTTAGTTCCTTTGTATTATAAATTATTACACACATTAAAGTTTTAATATGACTACTACAGGAATATTTACACCTGAAGCATTACTCGAACATTGGCAGGGACATCGTCGTGTTACACGCCGTATGATCTTGGCTTTTCCCGAAGACAAACTCTTTAGTTATTCCATCGGAGGTATGCGTCCCTTTTCTGACTTGGTTCTGGAATTTATTGGAATGGCGGAACCGGGTATTGACGGAATAGCAACAGGAAACTGGAGTATGGTCAATGATCTTCCTCATCATGCAAAAAATAATTTGCCCAAAACAAAAAAAGAATTGCTTGAGCGATGGGATAATATAACAGAAAAGATCAATAAAAGTTGGCAAAAAATTCCGGCAAAACGTTTTAATGAAATGGATAAAGCTTTTGGCCAATGGGAAGGCCCCGTTTATAGTTTTATTATTTACTGGATCGATAATGAAATTCATCATAGGGGTCAGGCTTATGTTTATTTACGTTCACTTGGTATTGAGCCACCGGCTTTTTATGACAGGAGTTGAAATATTTATCTATCTTTCATGCACATCTTCGTTTTATGAGTAAAATATATTTGTGCCTGTTACTGATGTTTGCAACACTTATTACAAACTCCCAGGTTAATGATAACAAGCCCCGCTTAAATCATATTGCGGTGTATGTAGTTGATCTTAAAACAAGCACTGCCTTTTATAAAGATATTGTGGGCCTTGATACCATCCCGGAACCTTTTCATGATGGCCGGCATACTTGGTTTGGAGTCGGAGTTAAAAGTCATTTGCATATTATATCCGGAGCTAAAACAAAAACAGAACACGACAAAAATACACACTTGTGCTTTTCAGTACCATCAGTAACTGATTTTGTAAAAAGTCTGGAAAAAAATAAAATCGAATATGAAGACTGGGCAGGAACGAAAATGAAAATTACTACCCGTGTTGACGGTGTTAAGCAGATCTATTTTAAAGATCCTGATGGCTATTGGATAGAGATCAATGATGCAAAAGAGTGATCTCTCAAAACTTAATGGTTCCGGGTAAATATTTTCCAACCAAATCTTCGTAATACCCTTTTAGTTTACTCCAATCGGGCGGTGTGGGAGACTTGGAATACAGATCGTAAGGATTGAACAATTTCACCCATTTCAACATTTCTTCGTCGTGGTTATCCAACAAATAACTATAAGCTCCTTCGCGATGCCAGGCATAAAAAGAATGATATCGTAACATATATAGTCCCGGCTCAGGTATATGATCTTTCATCATCTGGTAAACATATTCATCATGACCCCACGACATATTTACATTCCGTAACCCGCAATTTTTTGAATAGACACCCAATTCGGTTTGATAAGTATGGTTTTGAAAGTCAGGATTATTCTTAAAATACTCCGGGTAAACAACTTTATCAGAGTAAGCACATCCAACAGGGAATGTGTCACCGACGACTGCCCACTGCGGCTCACCAAATAAACAAAGCACTTTACCCATATCATGCATCAATCCTATTAACACCATCCAATCAGGATGACCATCGGCACGGATTGATTCAGACGTCTGTAATAAATGCTGAAACTGATCGAGGTCAGTATCCGGATCCGAATCATCAACCAGTTGATTAAGAAAATCAAAAGCAGACCATACCGGCATTTCTTTTTTGTCAAACTTTAAAAACTCTTTTCTTTTTTGCTGTACAAAATCATAGGTCTGGTAAGTATGATTCAACCGATAAAATTCACGAACGGTATCCCTGACTGGTGTTTCATAATTTCTGAATTCCTCAGTGGCTTTTGCTGTCGCAATAGTTTCAGCATCGGGATATCTGCGCAGAACATCTTCTTCCCATTCATCAAGCCCGGCAAGAGGATTTGCATTTTTATCGTTAACGATATTTTCATTACTATTCATGATCAATAATTATTCCTTTAAAGTTACTTTATCTATCTTCATTTAGGAAGTTTTTTATTGTTCCTTCCCGGATTTAAAGGCTTTGAAATGAAACTAACGCTTGCCGATTATCTTATTATCCTTGTTTATTTTGCATTTGTCATTGGTGTAGGCTTCCTCATTAAGAAGAAAATAAAGTCAAGTAATGATTTTCTTTCCAGCAACAGGAGCATTCCCTTATGGATAACAAGCCTGGCTTTTATTTCCGCTAACCTTGGTGCGCAGGAAGTGTTGGGCATGGTCGCTTCAGGTGCTAAGTACGGGATCATGACAGTTCATTTCTATTGGGTGGGTGCCATTTTCGCAATGGTTTTCCTTGGTGTATTTATGATGCCTTTTTATTACGGCAGTCGTGCCCGTAGCGTGCCCGAATATCTCAAACTGCGATTTGATGAAAAAACCAGAGGCTTGAATGCGATCTCTTTTGCGGTAATGACTGTTTTCTCTTCCGGTATTTCCCTATACGCCTTAGCTAAACTTTTGGAGGTGGTCCTTAAATGGGATTTTGATATTTCAATTTGGATCGCAGCTGGTATTGTAATGATCTATACTTTTTTGGGCGGATTAACCAGTGCTGTTTATAATGAAGTCCTTCAATTTTTCCTGATCGTTTTAGGATTATCACCATTGGTTATAGTGGCATTGCAGGATGCAGGTGGATGGGCGAATATAAAGGCTCAACTACAACCGGAGTTTACGCATGCATGGAAATATATGGGCGATGCGGAGTCAAACCCTATGGGTTTGCATTTTATGTCGCTGATATTCGGATTAGGATTTGTCATGTCATTTGGTTATTGGTGTACCGATTTCCTGGTAGTGCAAAGAGCAATGATCGCTAAAAACATGAATGCTGCACAGCGAACACCAATTGTTGCAGCTCTACCAAAAATGTTAATGCCTATTATTGTTGTTTTACCGGGGATCATTGCTATTGCATTAATGACACCTGCTTTGCAATCGAAGGGCTATAGTATTCCAACCGCCGAAGATGGAGGTCTTGACTACACCATGACACTGCCTTCATTAATTGCCCATTATTATCCAAGCGGTTTATTGGGTGTAGGCATCACAGCGCTGATCGCTTCTTTTATGAGTGGCATGGCAGGAAATGTAACTGCATTTAACTCTGTTTTCACTTACGACATTTATCAATCTTATTTTGTAAAAAATAGATCCGACCGGCACTACCTTACTGTAGGAAAAGGAATTACCATCATCGGTATATTTTTATCTATTATCACCGCTTATATTGCCAAAGGCTTTAATAATATCAACGATTTTCTTCAACTTGTTTTCAGTTTTGTTAACGGGCCATTATTTGCAACATTTTTATTGGGTATGTTCTGGAAAAGAACAACAGGACACGGTGCCTTTTGGGGGTTATTGGCAGGTACCATAGCCGCAGCACTAACTCATGGTCTTACAGTAGCAGAAGGAAAAGGGGGATGGATAGCGGGCTTATATGAAATTCGGAGCGGTATGGGGCAGGCATTTATTGTTGCTTCTGTTTCATG
>Ga0193738_1000222_pt1 | contig 40067 bp, 41 predicted proteins | sample L2a1metaG_FD_144927 | JGI IMG/M metagenome (GOLD analysis project Ga0193738, IMG submission 144927) | Soil microbial communities from a riparian zone of the East river system, Colorado, United States - L2a1 | ecosystem: Environmental > Terrestrial > Soil > Riparian zone | place: USA: East River... | reverse complement strand
CTCACTTTTGCACCAGCAAGAAAACCACCTAATGCTTCTGCTCCAAGACCAGGCATAAACCCAATGATCAATGGAGAAACAATTGCAATAGCACCGGGCAACATCATTTTTTTAATGGATGCATCTGTAGAAATGGCAACGCATTTATCATATTCAGGCTTTCCAGTGCCTTCCATAATGCCCGGAATAGTTTTGAATTGTCTTCTTACTTCCTGCACCATTGCCATAGCAGCTTCGCCTACTGCACGAATAGCTAATGAAGAAAATATAAATGGAATCATACCACCAACAAATAAGGAGGCAAGAACATTTGCTTTGTAAATATCAATACCTGTGATGCCGGATACTCCAACAAAAGCTGCAAATAAAGCAAGTGCAGTTAAAGCTGCAGATGCAATTGCAAATCCTTTTCCAGTAGCAGCGGTTGTATTACCAACGGCATCGAGCACATCAGTTTTTTCACGAACTTCTTTTGGCAGTTCACTCATCTCAGCAATACCACCTGCGTTGTCAGCAATTGGGCCGAACGCATCGATCGCTAATTGCATAGCAGTTGTTGCCATCATACCTGCGGCAGCAATTGATACACCATATAAACCTGCACATTCATAAGAACCCCAAATACCAGCTGCAAGAACAAGAATAGGAAGGAATGTAGATTCCATACCTACTGCAAGCCCACCGATAACATTTGTTGCGTGACCAGTTCCTGATTGACGAACGATCGACAATACAGGTCTTTTGCCCATTGCAGTATAATATTCTGTGATAATGCTCATTAATGTACCCACTGCAAGTCCAACAGCGATGGCTCCCATCACACCCGTTTTTGTAAACTCATGTCCACGAAGCGACATTGTTTCAGGAAGGATCCAATAAACAAGTCCAATCGCAGCGATAGCAGTAAGAACAATAGAACCCCAGTTACCCATGTTCAAAGCTTTCTGAACACTACTTGTATTTATACCTGCTGAATCGCTTATGCGAACAAACCATGTACCTGCTATTGAAAATAAAATTCCAACACCAGCGATCAACATTGGCAGAAGAATAGGAGACATACCACCAATACCATCATCTCCATTAACAATTAATGTTTGTTGGCCAAGAACGATCGTTGCAAGAACAGTAGCTACATAAGATCCGAAAAGATCGGCGCCCATTCCAGCTACGTCACCAACATTATCACCAACGTTATCTGCAATGGTTGCAGGATTACGTGGATCATCTTCAGGTATGCCAGCCTCTACTTTCCCAACCAAGTCAGCACCTACGTCAGCAGCTTTTGTATAAATACCACCGCCTACACGGGCAAATAATGCAATTGATTCAGCGCCGAGAGAAAAACCGGTAAGCACTTCAATTGTCATCAGCATCTCGTCGCTATCTATTTTACTTCCATCAGGAACAAAATACATTTTAAGAACTATAAATAATCCGCTTAACCCTAATACAGCAAGACCTGCAACACCAAGACCCATTACAGAGCCACCGGTGAATGAAACCGATAATGCTTTTTTCAAACTTGTACGGGCAGCCTGTGCAGTTCTTACATTGGCTTTGGTTGCTACTTTCATTCCTATATAACCAGCAGTAGCACTTAGTACGGCTCCTACTATAAATGCACCGGCTATTAACCAATGACCATGCGGATTGGTAGTTGCCATTACCGCAAGCAATATTCCAACGATCACAACGAAGTAGCCAAGTATTTTCCACTCAGCTCTTAAAAAAGCCATAGCACCTTCAGCAATATAAGTGGCGATTTCCTTCATCCGGTCGTTGCCGGCATCTTGTTTTGAAACCCAATTGAATTTGATAAAAGTGTAGAGTAAACCGATTAATCCCATCACGGGAACCAGGTAAATCAAATTGTCCATAAGTGTTGATTCTTAAACAGTTTAATGCTCCATAGGTTAAATGGAGGTCGGCAAAGATAGGGGGAGAAAGGGGATTTTGAAATTTAGATTTCGGATTTTGGGTTTAAGATTTACTAGCTGATTTCAAGAATAATTTCGAACTCAACCCTACTTTTTTTAGTATCTCATTAAATCGTGGATCATCCCGTATAGAATCAAACTTTGGATCGATACCAATGCTACATAAAGACTCCTCATGCTTTTGATAACTTTTTTCAAGCCATTCAAAAGCCTCATCTGTTTCACCAAGTGCAGTATAAACTAATGCAACACCCCGATAATCATTTGAACTCAGCATTTTTTCTATACCAGTGTTCTCAATAATTTTTCTTGACTCATCTTCCTGGCCCGATACTGCATAAATATGTGCAAGAGCCACATCTGTTTTTATTTTATTTCCAGTCAGGTTTCCCCATTTAATGGTTTCATTGATCGCTTCTTCATACATTCCTTTACCAGTATAGGCAAGCGAAATAAGACGATGAACAGGAACAAAACCAGGGTCAATTTCCAATGTTGTCAATGCAGTTTCCATGGCTTCATCATATTGCCCCATATAATATTGAAAGATCCCTTTATCTTTTAATATTCCTTGCGAAACAGGATCAAGCTCAACAGCAATATCGATCTCTCTAAATGCTTCCTGGGGTTTGCCGATAAATAAAAGGAGTTCAGCATACCAATGATGACCTGTAGCATTTTTAGGATCAAGTTGCAAACCCAGCTTAAATTCTCTTTCGGCACCTGCCCAATTCCAGTCATTCAGCATTAATGAAATGGCGAGTGATATATGTGCTTCTGCCAATTGCGGATCAATCTCAAGTGCCTTATGAACTGCATCCATTTGTTTTTGATAAAGATCTCTTCTCGAAAGATTCGTGTATTCTCCCATCAGGCTAAGTGTATCGGCAATGCCTGCCCAGGCCAAAGCATAATCAGGATCTTTTTCCAAAGCTCTTTCGAAATATCTTATAGCTATTGTAAGGCCTTGCTCATTTCTTTTCTTCCAAAAGAACATTCCCTGCAAATACAATTGATAAGCTTCTGTATTATCTGTATATCTTTTTCGTAACGTAACTTTTTCTTCACTGCTTAATTGCAATCGTAATGCTTCTACAATTTTTACAGATACATCTTCTTGTATGTCGAAGATATCATCAAGTGTGCCACGAAAACTTTGTGCCCATAGATGAACATCACGACAAGCATCAATGAACTGTGCCGTGATCCGCAGATTGTTGGCTGCTTTCCTTACACTTCCTTCCAGTATAAAATCAGCACCAGTTTCTTTGCTAATAGATTTTGTGTCCTTCGTTGTGTTTTTATATTGCATCGATGTGGTACGGGAGATCACATTGGTGTCTTTTAGCTTTGATAAGTTTGAAATAATTTCTTCTGTCAATCCATCGCTGAAATATTCCTGTTCAGGGTCATTGCTCATATTTACGAAGGGTAAAACAAGAATATTTTTTTGACGTACTGCTTCTCCTTTGCCTTCAAGAATTTCTGCATCCGGAATTACCAGCCCCGCATTACTGATCGCAAAAATTTCCATTTGTTCTTTTACATTCTTCAATAAATATCTTCCCATGGAAATTGCAGAAACTTCTTTTTGGTTTTTTATATCATCATAAGCCTTGCTTGATATAAAAATGCTGCCGGGCACTGCAAATGATTCCATTCTTGATGCAATGTTCACTCCATCGCCATATACATTATTACCGTCAACAAGCACGTCGCCGGTATGAATGCCGATCCGTAATGGAATAAGAGGATGATTCTGCATTTCCAATTGCAAAGCGGTTGCGGCTTTCACACTTTCCAAAGTACTTGCAAAACTGCAAAGAGCTCCGTCACCATGAAAAGCCAATAAGCGGCCACCGTGATCATTCACTACTTCTTCCAGTTTATTTTTTAATCGTTCACGGGAACTCATTGCTAATGATTCATCGGTCTCCATTAAGGCAGTGTAACCGACAATATCGGCGAACATAATTGCTGCTAACTGACGTGAATAAGCCATAATTTATAGGGCTGTGAAGTTACCAAAAATGTGGATGCGTTAATGTTAGGGAATTGTATTTAATGAGCCGAGCTTATTAGTACTATTAAGCTTCCGTTGCACAGTTTACCCAGAGCGAAGCGAAGAGCACTCTTGTACGTTTTGTAATTCTATTCAGCTATAATCGGAATAACCAGCCCAAAACTAATATTGGAAATACAAATGATAGTGTTTACTACAATTGGGGTTGAAGGCTGCTTTACAATCCGGACATTGATCATTTGAATTCATATATTCATTAATTGTCAGCTCATATTTACAAACTCCACAAAGAATCCCTTTTGTATCCCATTCTTCTTTACTCCAAACCTGCGCCGGATGATCAGCCGTTTCTTCATGACATTGATAGCAGGGATAATATTTGTCACAACATTTGAATTTTATAGCAATAATATCAAGGGGTGAATGATAATGCTCGCAACGGGTTTCATCATCAACAAGCTTTCCATATACATTGATCGTATTCATCTTACCACTAAAGTGAGGAATGATTTAAGAAAAAAGAAATTTCTTTGGATAAATTGCAACATTTCCGAAACCAACCCGTCAAATGGCAAGTGAATAATATTACCGGGCAAAATACCACAGACCGTAACCTTGTAGGTAGGGTATTGAGTGGCGAGACCAATGTTTTTGGTATTATTATTAAGAACACCGAGAATCTGGTAGCAAAGATCATTTTTGAAATGATCGTTAATGAAGGAGATAGAAAAGATATTGCGCAGGATGTATATATAAAAGCCTATCAAAAACTGCCGGGTTTTAAATTTCAATCAAAGCTTTCTACCTGGATCGGGCAAATATGCTATAACACTTGTATAGATCACCTGCGAAAGAAAAAACTCGTACTGGCTGAAAGTATTTTTGAAATAGAAACAGATTCATCAAACGATATCCTTGACATGATGAATACAGCCCAGGGAAATTTTGATGAGCCCGTAGATACTTTAGTTATCGGAAAAAATATTTCTGAAATTGTAAAGAAGAAAATCGAAAAACTGCCGTCAATTTATAAGACACTGATTAGTTTATATCATAACGAAGAACTAAGCTATGACGAAATAGGTACAATAACCGGTTTACCCGCAGGAACGGTGAAAAGCTATTTATTCAGAGCAAGAAGAGAATTAAAGAATGATCTTTTACTTCATTATAAAAAGGAGGATCTATGGTCGTAAAACATTTAACTGATGATGAAGTGCAGCAGTATGTTGTAGATAAGCAATATTGCGAAGTGAAAATTGTTGAGCACATTCATTTATGTGAGGAATGCAGATCGAAAGTTGAGGTTTATCGATTATTGATAACTAATATCAGGCAGCAGCCGCAGCCTGCTTTTAATTTTAATTTGTCTGAATTAGTTGTTCAGCGATTGCCTTTGTCAAAAGAAAAAAGAAGTGACGGGTTGCTTCTATGGATATTACTATTTATAGGTATTGGATCTATGGGTGCGATCTTATATTATTTCGAAATATCATTTGTTTATTTATTCAGAGGAATTGCGGCTATTTTCATTTACCTGATCATCATTACGGCATTAACCGTTATTACAGGATTGTTTATTGCCATGTATAAAAAATATAATAGCGAAATGAAATTGCTTGAGTCCTCTTGATCTTTTTGCAACATTATTTAAAGTCATTCGTCTGATAATAATAAAACCCCAAAAATGAAGAGAATAATAACAATCGCAACAGTATGTTCAGTAAGTTTTACAGCAAATGCACACGGCAGTGACGTTGTGTATAATGAAGAAATATTACAGGTTGCTGCAGCTATTTTTGTCGTCGGCATGTTTATGTATTTTATTATTGACATCATAAAACGAATATTTGAACACCGGCTTAAAAACAAAATTGTCGACAAGGGAATTTCTGAAAATATAGCCCAATCAATTTTGGCTACTCAAAAACCGGATGATAATAGATACGCAAATGTGAAATGGTTTGCAATTTTAGCGAGTATCGGGCTAGGTCTTACATTCGTTAATTATACTCAACCATTAGGCTTTCATTCATTAGCTATCATGGCATTCAGCATTTCACTTAGTTTTTTGGGGTATTATCTTTTTACCAGGAACGCAGGAAAATAATTTTCCTTTAGGTTTGAGAGACTTTGGGGCACAGCTTTTGCTCTTTCTACAAATCAACAGGTGGCGAAGAACATCGATCCTTTATTTATAAAAGAAATAGGTAGCGATTTGACGATTTGACAAGTCCCTTCCTTGGCCGTTTGCTTTTTGCAGACGGCTTTTTGTTTTAATAGTTATTTTTAGCATTATATATTAGCTGTTATGAGATCATTAATTATAATATTTTTTATTTCAGTGTCTTTGCTTTGCACTGCGCAGCTTCCTAAAATGGAGAATGGAAAATTGGTATTGGAAAAACAAGTAACCTTTAAAACCGGAAGCGCAGAACTTACTGATGAAGGGAAAGCGGCATTGATACCAATAAAAGAATTTTTAGTTCAAAAAGATTATATCACGGCTCTTCGTATCGAAGGGCATTCGGATAATTCAATGGACGAGCCGGCTACTCAAACGCTTACGGAAAAAAGAGCTTTAACTGTTTGTAAATGGCTTGTCGAAAATGGTATTGATTGTAAAAGATTAATTGCGGTTGGTTTTGGAAGTACAAAACCAATTGCTTCCAATGATGATCCGGTCGGTAAAGGACAGAACAGGAGAATGGAATTCATCCCTGCGGCTTTAAAAGGTAAAGCTATTGGCGGTATGCCATTATATGGCGGCGGCCTTGTGGCTGGTGATCCGTGCAATTAATTTCTTTTCTTTAAAACGTTACTTGCATTTAATTCCTGATGCGTATTGCCATAAAGCTTCTATGTTCTTTTTACTGATAGAAACACGACTTTCACTTTCTTTTGCAGCAGTTTCTACAATTCTTTTATTGATATCAGTATTGAAGTTTTGAAAAAGGTTATTGACCGGGCCGCTTGCTTTTTGATTCATATCCCAAACTTTAGCTGTAGCAATGCAATTAAAATCAAAACCAGAAAAACTAATTGTTTTTATTTGTTTGAACCGGTTGGTTTTAAATTGAATTGTTTTATTTGTGATGTCATAAACGATGCTCCATTTTGTAAAATCACCTTGTGCCACTTCTCCCAGAATATCAAATGCATAATCAGTTAACGGTTTCGCTATGTTACTTGTGTTTAATTGCTGTATCATTTTGCAGGCTTCGCCAAAACGCTCCAATGAATTATTGCCATTTGCAGATGAATTTTTAACTGACTTTACAGATTCATCATAAGTGTTATTTGTAAGCACAGGAAAATTAAGATCGCTTCCTTTATGTACAACCATTTTGCCATTTAGAAATTCAATTGTTGCTACTTTGCCGTTTGCATCTGCCACCAGGTAATGAAGTGGGGTAGTGCCGGTAGGTGATATCCGAAGTTTTTTATCTGTTGCAATTATTTCATCAATGGTTGTGCAATTGTCTAGCTGGTATTGTATCCATTGCAGCACACCAATAGCGGGCCTGTTATCTGCTGGCGGATACTTTGTTTCATCTAACCACATCAATTCTACAACCAATCCTTTTTCATTCATGCCGCCTGTTGGAAATTCTTTGCCATATTGATTAAAAGTAATGCTGCCGTATTTTGACACCCAGCTTATGGTTTCTCCGGTTTCTGTTTTCATGGATATTTTTGATAGTCCTTTCAGATTTGTGCAAACCATCCCGGCATCAGTAACCCAATCATAGTTGCGGCCAAAAACCATTTGCCCGTTTTTATTTATAAAAAAAGTAGTACAGGCATATGAAAATGAAATAGGAAAGAGAATGAATAGTAGAGCAATTATCTTTTTCATAAAAAAGATTTAGAAAACTAAATTATTATTTCTGACCGGTATAAAAACTTAAAAATATATGAATGGAAATGATCCTATTCCGGTCACTATTTATTTATCCCAAGCTTTTCTTTTAGATATTGAGGCAGCGCCGCTTTATTTACCATGAGAATAACTGTTTTTAATTTGAAATAATTTTCAGACATATAAACGTAGCCATTGTCATTTGCCCAGGAACCCCATGAATTTTTTAAGTGATACCATTTCTGGCCTTCTTCGTCTTTACCAATACCAACAAGGTGAAGCATATGGTCCCGTTCGGTTGCTTCTGTTTTATAATTCTTCGATCTTACTTCATCATAGTTATAAGCAGAATCGTTTATCGTTGCAAAACCACTAAATAGGCTAAAGCCGGGTTCAGTTACATCACCTTCCCAACCAACGGACCATCCATTATCCAACGCACTATCAATAAGTATTTGCATATCACTGAGTGGAATATTGTATAAGCTATCACCTGCCCAATTAAATTTATCGTCAAGCAAACATTTTTTATACAAAGGCAGATCTGCAAAAGACATCAATTCGACGTAGTCGTTTTCAAAATGAATTAATTTTTGTGAAAACGATCTTGGTGTGTATTGTTCCATTTGATACCAGAATGTAGTGGGCACTTTCCCCAAATATTTATCCAGCGTATCATTCACTTGCTGTATATCTGTTGAACTTAAATTGGTTTTCCCTATTCTCAAAAACTTGCGACCAAGCCGATGCATTGCAGTATCTAATTTTGTATGATCATGACTGCCCCTGGAATTTGGAATACCGCGGTAAGCAGCTTCCGGAACCATTCCATAATTATTTACCACTCGTATCACATCATGGAATTGTCCTCCGCCTGCGAAATATGTTTTGCCTTTCGTTACTAACCACGTTTTTAATTTATCTATATATGCATAGCGGGCAATGAACATTTCCGAAAGATCAAGTTTCAGGTCATACTTTTTTATCAGATCACTTTCAAATAGGGAATTGGTGCCAAACACCCAGCAGGTGGGGCTATGTGACTGGTCTTTTACTTCTGTGCGAATGACAGTATCGGTTAAATGAATGAATGATTTTTGTGTTTCAGAGCCAGGTTGCGAGTATAAAAGGGTAGTGGCAATGCATAGGAATACTGTTGGCAAAAAGTATTTTATCATTGGTGGCGTTTTGTAATTTGAAACTAACGAAGAAAGAATTCAATTCTTATACTCTGAATAGAGTATTAACGCATATTTAGTTTTTCCGGGAGGAATTTTTTGACAAAAGGAGTAATAGTATGATTTTTTGAAAATGTCTTATTGCAATGAAGGATCATTGAATGTATCACCCTGTTTCATATCTCCTGTATTAAATCCTTTTTTAAACCAATAGATACGTTGTTGTGATGTGCCATGTGTAAATGATTCAGGAACTACATAGCCCTGTGATTCTTTTTGCAGGCGGTCATCACCAATAGCATTAGCAGCATTTAACGCTTCATCAATATCGCCTGCCTCTAAAATATTTTTCATTTGTTGTGCATGATGTGCCCAAACCCCGGCTAAAAAATCAGCTTGTAGTTCAACCATCACAGAATATTTATTGTATTCTTCACGACTCATTTGCTGGCGCAACCTGTCCATTTTATCAGATATACCTAAAAGCTTTTGTATATGGTGACCTACTTCATGCGCCACTACGTAAGCCATTGCAAAATCTCCCGGCGCTTTGAAACGTTCTTCGAGCTCCTGGTAAAAAGAAAGATCAATATATAATTCCTGATCACCCGGACAATAGAACGGACCAGAAGCTGAACTTGCCTGACCACATGCTGACTGAACACCACCACGGAAAAGAACAAGTGTCGGTTGTTGATAGCGACTTCCTTGTTGAGCAAATAAATGGTCCCACACATCTTCAGTATATCCTAAAACAACTTTTACAAATTTTGCTCTTTCATCATCTGCTGCTTGTTCTTCGGGTGTTAGTTGCTGAGTTTGACCCGGAAGTTGGATTTGTGGGATTGATCCACCTTCAGTACCTCCGCCTCCAAGCAATAAGTTAAGTACTATCACGATCACACCAATGATGCCACCACCTGCGGCAATACCGCCAGCTGAAAAACCGCGACGGTCATCAACATTTGAGCTTTCTCTGCCACCTATCCAACGCATATAAAAATTATTGGGTGATCAATAAAGTTAAAAACAAGTACAGTAAATAGATAAAAAATCCTGCCAGATTTTTTAATACTCAGCTAACAAGAGAATAATTCTGATGATTATTGGGTTACTAAAAACACTTGTCCATTTTCTTTCAGCCAATTAAGAACTGAGATTTCACTTTTAACCTGCTCTGGCAATTTATTCACAAGCATGTCTTCTATTCTTCGTACCTGGTCTTGCGAAAACTTGTCGCTTTGGGAAGCATAGAGATTAATGATAAAAAGTAACTGATTTCCGTTTTGGCGGTCAAAAAGTCGGCGGCTTGGTGTACCATCAAAAATAAATTCGTCTGTCCAGTTATAATTATTACCGGAACTCAGGTGTTCTTTTGAAAAAAGCATTTGCTAAGATAGTTATTATTATCATATTGGTTAAAACCACGCCTTTCTTAAAGAAACGACCCTGTTTAATTGATTTTATACGGGGAAAAAAATTCCCAACTTTATTCTATAATATTTTTTATGAATGCCCGGGCTTGCTGGTCTGATAATTGTTTTAATAGACTAAAATAAAAAATATGAAACAATTATTAGTGGGTTTATCAGTAGCATTGATTTTTACAGCTTGTAAAAACGACAGGTATTATGATCTGACGGCAGGCGAGTCTGTAGAACTTAAAAAAGACGAAAAGACAGGACGCATGATAAATGCTGAAACAAATAAGCCTGTTTACATTTATGTTGATAGAGAAACAAAGGATACAATTTATGGTGCAACCGGCGATGTAGTAAATGGACATGTAGTAAAAACAAGTGATGGCAAATATGATATTGATGATGAATACAAAATAAAGTATGGCGATTATAAAAAGAAAGTGGATGGTGATGAAGTAAAGATCAAAGACGGTGATACAAAAATAAAAATAGAGGATGGCGAAAAGAAAGTAAAAAAGGATGATTAAACTAAGGCTGTAAATATGTAAAAGGCTGCATTGTGTGCAGCCTTTTTTTATAAGTTGTTATCAGGAAAGTGAATGGCTCCAGGTAAGTCCGTATTTTCCTTTTGTCGGTTTAACACAAGTAAATAAAAAACTTGTGACAAAAGAAGTGTGAGTGGAATCATTTTTCTCCGAAACATCTACACCGCCGCTTGCAAAAACTTCTATGGATGATGTTTCTATTGCTTTCCAGCCGGGCTGAACTTGTCGTAAGGAGTAACCCATATCAACATTGCATTCAGCTAATTTTTCCACTAAAATTTGGAGTAAATCTGGCTCTTCGAATAGAGCAATAATGGCGATGGCAGACCCGTTTCCTTCGTTGGATGGCTTTTTCATAAGGATTGGTTTTCAGTTTTTACAGGTACGGTTTTTTAGAACGTAAGATTTTAAAATTTATTGGCAAATAAAAACTACTTATCGGCATTTTTTTTAAAATGACCTGCTTGCCGTTTATTTTACTGCTAAAATTAGGGCCATGGTAGCCCAGTTAGTTCCGGCTGCTGAAATAAATTGATCCTTGTCATGGGGGAATCCATTCTCAACGAAAGGAACAAAAGGGATGGAACGTGATTTTACTTTCCATGATCCATCTTCATATTGAGTTTTTAGTAAGAAAGAAATACCTTTTTGAAAAGCTGCATCATCTGTTTTTAATAATCCAGATTCATATAGTGCATATAATGCCTGGCCGGTTGCATAAGAATCACTTTCTAAAGTTGGTAATTGTGGCCATCCACCATCTTCACGTTGAGTAGCCAATAATTTTTTTGCCTGCTGCTCAATAAAGTTTTTATCTCCATTGATCCATTTAAGCCCGAGTATTTGAAAAATTCTTTCTTCATTGTTTTCAGGCATCGTTTTTATCATCCATGCACGGGCCCTCTCAATCCGAGTATCTATTTCTGGTTTTAATGATGGTGGCGAATAATATTGTAAAGCCGACACCATTAATGCAGTAGCAGAAAAAGCATAATACTCCATTGGTGGTCTTGGATTAGGGCTTACCCATGAGCCATCGTAAATTTGACGTTGCATCAGATTCTTCACCAGCATCTCGATCAGCTTATTTGATTTGTATTTATTAGCCCATAATGCCCACAACTGGTAACCGCTTGACATGACGATAGCAACGGGATCGCCATTTTGTGCTAATACATCTTTTCTTCCTCGTATTACGGTATCGACAGAATTAAGTATCTCGTTAAGGCTTGAATCATTAATAGTAAAACCTTTTTCTTTTGCCAATGATAAACTAACCGCCGTCAGATCCTGGTGATGACATGATTGGCATCCACCCGCATTTTCTAAAAAGAGATGACTGGTAGTTTGTAATAAGGGCAAAGCTTTATTCACTGCCTTTTTAATGTCTTCCTGGCTATTGATCTTGTTTTCCTTTGTTACAGTTGTAAATGAAGCTATTATTGTAACAATTGCTGATAGAACCAACCATTTTTTCATAAAGAAAATTTTTTACGACAGAAATTATTTTGCTCCGGCTTTTTTTAACAATGCAACCGTTTCCGTATTTCCTTTTTTCAATGCCCATGAAAGAGCTGTTGAGCCATCTTCTGCTTTTATATTTACATCAGCTCCTTTATCTAACATAGCTTTTATGATATCAACATTATCATGTTCGTTGTATACTGCCCACATCAATGGTGTGATCCCACGTACACCTTTCATGTCTATCTTTTTTGCTTTTTTCAATATTGCTTTTACTGCTATAAGATCATTGTAAGTGACCGCAGATGATAAAGCTGTTAATCCAAAGGCACCTACCAGGTCAGGGTCCGCACCTCTTTCCAATAATTGGATCACAACCGGGGTGTTTACATTAAATGTGGCATTAAGCAATGCAGTTAAAGAATCAGCTGTGAGTGCATCAATAGCGATCCCTTTATTAAGTAATAATGATATGGTGGCTGTATCCCCGAACAATGCGGCTCTTATCAATGCATTTTCTTTTCTTTCATTCATGGCAAGAGCGTTGGCGCCTTTATCGATCAGCAATTTCACTGTTTCATATTTTCCATGCCCGACAGCTGCGATGAGTAATGGAGTATTGCCAGACTTTGCTTTTGCATTTACATCTGCACCATTCTCTATCAAAAATCTCATTTTTGCGATATCATGAACAGACCACATTAATGCTGTTTCACCAAGATTGTTTTTTGCATTTATGTCAGCGCCTTTCTCAATTAAAAATTTCATGCAGTCGATGGAGGAGTAAAGTGTTGCATATATTAGTAAATGATCTGCATCTTCGTCAGCGCTATTTGGATCGGCCCCTTTCTCAAGTAACGACTTTACTTCTTTCAGATCATTGTTTTTTACAGCATCAAATATTTTTGAAGAAGAAGTTTGTGCATTCAAAGCAGTAATGCTGCTAATAAATAAAAAAACGATGAATACAAGTTTGCGCATGTAGTAATGGTATACACTAAAGCTAAACTAAATTTTGAGATTTGCAGCCGGTTAATTACAATTTATCTCTGTGTTTCTGCGCTTTGATCATGTTACTTACCCTGTAGAGTTGAATGATGTTTAAAATAATTATGACTACAATTACATAGCCGAGTATATCATAGTGTTGTAACGGACTTGTTTTTGTTTTTTGAACAACGATCATTCCTCCAACAGCCGCAGCTATACCACCGGCAATTTGTTGTAAAGATGAGTTGATGCTCATGAATGCGCCACGATCCTGCATCTTTGGTAACGCAGATACCAACGCCATCGCCGGAATTATCCGGCTCATGATCGCCGTCATCATCAAAATATTCAGTGTAATAATAAGTAAGAATGGGACAGGAGTAAGATTTGTATAGATCACGATGATCACCATCATGCTAAGGGCTGCAACAGTAAATATTTTTACTTTATCTATTTTATCACTAAGTTTTCCGATCAATGGCATTATAATAAGTGCAGCAATACCACTGGCCATAAACAAAAGCGGAAGCTGTTCATACGATACATGCAGGTTGTTTACAGCAAATGCGCTGCCCCAGGGCATCATCATAAACCCACCAATTGATAATAATGCAGTTAATAAAAAGCCAGTGCGGTACTCCCGAAGCCGGAGTGTATGCCATAAATGTTTAATAGCGGTCTTTTCAGTTTTTAGCTCGAGATGTTGTGTAACAGGTTGCAATTTTAGCAATAACAACAACCCAATGATCGTAGCTAAGCCAACGATCATAAGAAAGGGCGATTGCCATCCCCAATGGTTAGCAATATAAAGACTGATAGGAATTCCCAATACCTGGCTGGCGCCAAAACCCATTTGTATAAATCCCATTGCTCTTCCACGTTGCTGTAAGTGAAAAAGATCAGCCACAATTGCCAGTGAAATAGAACCGATCACTCCGCCAAACAATCCTGTTATTAATCTTGCGGCGATCAGCATCGGATATGTACTCGCTAATCCGCAGAATAATGTGCCGGCTATAAAACCAACATAAAAGAATAGCAACAATTTTTTACGATCGAATTTGTCTGCAAAGCCTGCAGTTAATAAACCGGCAGCACCGGCACTGAAAGCATATACAGATACAGCCAAGCCAAATTGTTTGGTATTAAGTTCCATTGATTTCATCAGCATATCACCAAGCGGAGACATGACCATAAAATCAAGTACAACTGTAAACTGGGTGAGGGCAAGTAACACGATCACCAATGCCTGATAACCTGTAAATTTATTTTCAATAATTGTGGTTTTTGTATCCATTCGTTTTCAAAAATAGTCAATTCGAAACGTGTATATGCAGACCCTTTACTAATAAAAAAACATAGCTTAGCGTATAAAATTTTTAATGTTGAAGATGTCGGATTTGTGCCAAATACCCGTACCATTTTTTTTAAGATCAATATTTGTTTTTTTTCTTTTGATGCCTGGGTTTTCTATTAATGCACAGCTATGTACAGGCAGTTTGGGTGACCCTGTGGTAAATATAACTTTTGGCCCGGGTGGAAGTAATTATGCAGCAACCAATGCATACATGTATACCAGTTCTTTCTGTCCTGATGATGGCTATTACACAATTACAAATTCTACTGTCAGTTGTTTTGGAAATACATGGCATACCGTGAATTCAGATCATACAGGGAATGGGGCATTTTTACTTGTGAATGCAACTTTTACACCCGGCGATTTTTTTGTTACTACTGTTAATGACCTTTGCCCAAACACCACTTATGAATTTGCAGCCTGGATCATGAACGTGATCACTCGCTTTAATGTTATCAGGCCTAATATTACTTTCAAAATAGAAACTACAAATGGCACTGTATTACAACAATTCTCAACCGGTGATATTTTTGAAACATCTTCACCCTTATGGAGACAATACGGGTTTTATTTTACTACGCCTGCAAGTAATAATGGAATTGTTTTGCGAATGACAAATAATGCACCGGGCGGTATTGGTAATGATATAGCCTTGGACGATATTACTTTTAGGCCTTGTGGTCCGACCATTACTTCAGCAATACAAGGATATCCGGATACCGTTAATGTTTGTGATGGTAATACGAATTTGTATACACTTACATCAACTGTTTCTTCAGCCTATATTTCTCCCGTTTATATTTGGCAGGTAAGTTCTGATGCCGGAATAACATGGAAAGATATTCCCGCTGCCAATTCCCTTACTTATTTGCGGAACCCAACAACTGCAGGAATATATTGGTATCGGCTTGCTGTAAATGAACAGAGTTCTGCTGGAATTCTTGGTTGCCGCATTGCATCTAATTATGTAGTAATAAATGTTCATGCAGAGCCAGTAGTAAATGCGGGTTCAGACAGGGTAATGTTTAAAGGGGAGAGTGTAACCCTTGATGGAAAAGTAATTGGGGAAGATCCTGTTTTTTATTGGGGGCCATCTGATTATTTAAGCGATATAAATATTCTTGACCCTGTGGCCTCGCCTGTATCGGAAAAAAAGTATACCCTGTATGCTACATCAGTCTTTGGTTGTAAAAATGAAGATGAAATGATGATAAAAGTTGTGGCGGGAATTTTTGTTCCAACTGGATTTACTCCAAATGGGGATGGTAAAAACGATCGCTGGCATATTCCTTTTCTTGATCCAATGCTTGGGGCAACGGTAAGAGTTTATAATCGTTATGGACAAGTAGTTTACCAGGTTGAAAGTAAAATTGTTGACTGGGATGGTTTTTTTAACGGAAAGCCGCAAGCGACGGGAGTCTTTGTTTATTATATCAGTTTTAAAAATGGGCGAAAGGGTATGAAAGGAACAATTACACTGATCAGGTAAGTCTCTTTTTCAATATGAAAAGAAGTGTTACTCGGAATTTTTTATAATACATGTGAAAATAATCTCGCTATTCTTTCAGGCAATTGCTTATAGCCTGGCCGCTGACACCAGGCATCCTTATCAATTTTTTCAGCATCTTCAATATCTTTAAAAAATACAGCTCGCATTTGTTGAGAGAATGCCCGGTCATACAGCATTACATTCACTTCAAAATTTAATTCAAAACTTCTGAGATCCATATTTGCTGTTCCTATAATGGATAGATTGCCATCAGCAACCAACGTCTTTGCATGTACAAATCCTTTTTGATACATATATATATCAACCCCTGCACAAAGCAGATCTTCGTAATAAGATTTGGAAGCAGCATTTACCAGTCTTGAATCAGCAACTCCGGGGACTAACAATTTTACAGAAAGGCCACTCAACGCTGCAATTCGCAATGCTTGAAGAATACTATCGCCTGGAATAAAATAGGGGGTAGTAATAAGAATTTCTTTTCTTGCGAGATAGATCGCCTGCAATAAAGAAAATAATACGGAGGGCTGAACCGAATCCGGACCACTGGCAGCCACTTGTAAAAAGCAATCATCTTTGCAATCTACAGGAACTGAGAAATGCAATTTTTCGGGTGCCAAAATTCTACCACTGCAAAAATTCCAATCGGTCAAAAAAAGATATTGCAAATAAAAAACTCCCGGGCCATCAATACGCAGATGAGTATCCCGCCAAAATAATTTATGTGATCCATTGTTGATATATTTATCGGAAACATTTATTCCACCCGTAAATCCAGTTTGTCCGTCAATTACAATTATTTTTCTATGGTTCCTGTAGTTAAGGCGGTTTGCCAAAAGATAGAAATGCACTTTTTGAAATGGATAAATTTCAATGCCGGCTTTTCTCATTCTTTCTTCAGTCTTTTTCTTGATAGCCGGACTTCCAAAATCATCATAAATAAAACGTACCTGTATGCCTTCGTTCGCTTTTAGTATAAGTAGCTCCGTAATTTGTTTTCCGATCTCATCGTGCTCGTAGATGTAATACTCAATATGAATATGATGTTTTGCATTCCGAAGTGCTTCCAATACTTCGGGAAATTTTTCTTCCCCGTTTAATAATAGCTTCACCTTGTTTCTTCGGGTCAAAGGACTGCGCAATTCTTTTTCTACCATAACTGCTAGCTCTCTATTATTTTCAACCGATAGATCGTTAGGGGAAATAGTTTCCTTCATATAAACTTCCATTTCCTTTTTCAGCCTATTCAACATTTTTTCATCATCCTTAGATTTTTTGCTATACAATTTTGTTTTCCAGAAGTTGATACCAAATAATATGTAGAAAACAACACCTACAACTGGTAAAAAAAGGATCAATAGGAGATAAGCCATCGTTTTGGTAGCACTCCTTGTTTCATAAATGACGCGGAGACAAACAGCGATAACTATAGCGATATAAATGGCCCCTACAATATAAAACCAATCCATAGTTGTCAGTTGAATTTAGATTTTAGTTACGCAACAAAAACGATATTACAGAAAGTTACGGGTTTAAAAAATGGATAGCGGGATTATCCAATCAAAAAGCTGGCCTGAGTTTACATGTCATATTTCGATCTATCGAATTATTTGATCAATTTTTGTTTCAAGGCCACTGGATTCGGAAATTCCCACTCATTGGGTACGTCAGGATAAATTAGTATTTTGTATTTTCCTTCCTATAAATAACCGCAGGCTTATACTTGTCAAAATTTTTTTATGCGCAAACCATTTTTTCTCTTTGCGGGTCTGCTGTTTATAGGCTGCACAAAAGAGATCAAATGTAATGGTAATAATAAACCCGTTGCTGAAGAGCCTACTGCTAAAGGTGGCTCTCCAAAGCCGATCAACTATGCTAATTTTACAATTCGACAAGGCCAGCATTACTGTGATCAGAATGGAGTGAAGTCAGTCAAAACTTCTGAGATGAAATTCATGGTTAAATTTGATAGCTCCGCTATTTATCAAACTGTGAGTTCCGAAAATCAATATGACATTAATAAACTATGGGGTTTTACTGAAGGGATCAATAATCAATACAACAGTGCCCGCATTGGCTGGTCATGGAATAATAATGCTTTACGATTATATGGTTATGTACATGCTGACGGCGTTCGCCATTACCAGGAAATTACTTCAGTTGCTATTGGTTCCGATATAACGTGTAGTATAAAACTTGCAGGCAATACTTATTTATTTACTGTCAACAGTGGTTCTATTAATTTGCCACGAGGTCCTTCTTCAACACAAGGCAGCGGGTACCAGCAATATCCTTATTTTGGCGGTAATGAAACTGCGCCGCATTTGATCACTATAATGATTAAGCCTTTATAAGTTTTGTGTGGTTCAATGATTCGTAACTTCGTATGAATTAATTTGACCTTATGCAATTCTTTGTTGAGAAAAATTCGGTTGTAAGAAAGATCTGGGGTAAGAGTGATACTGTACTTTTTATTTTTGCCGGTGCCTCTGCTGAATTCGCTCTTAATAAAGCGGTGGACTGGCTTTACTTTACCGGCAAGTTACCTGCTGATCCTTTAGGTCGGTTGTTCTCCACGGTTAGTTATGCAAGAAAAATTATTTTTTCATCAATGGATGAAGCTAACAAAGCAATTGACATCATGCGGCAGATACACACTGCTGTTGAAAAAAACCGTGGCTCTACAATACCAGACTGGGCATACCGTGATGTGCTTTTTATGCTGATACATTATTCTCTTGCATCATACGAACTGCTCGAAAAAAAATTAACAGATGAAGAAAAAGAAGAAGTGTACAATGTTTTTTACCGGGTTGGTGCAAGAATGGGATTGAAAGAGTTACCACTTACTTATAATGATTGGCTGCCTGTAAGAAAATCGCATTTGATAGCAGACCTGCAAAAGAGTGAATACACTGCTGATCTTTTTAAACAATATAAAAAGCATCTTGGCGCAATGCGGTTTAAGGTACTGATCGAAGGTCAAAAATTAGTGGTTCCCGATAGAGTAAGAGAGTTGTTGCAGTTCAGCGATTTCTCCTTGCTTACACCCGTAGTGCCGTTATATAAGATCAGCAGGTTGATGAAGATGGATTGGCTGCTTAAAAACATCATACTACCTTCAGATTATAAAGATCAAATAAACGAACTGGATGTGCCAGAGGCTAAAGGCTAATGATTCTTTCTATTCTTATTAATGATTTTTATATCACACTCTCTCCGAAAGTAAGCAAGTTGTTATCAGGATCAAGTAAGGAAAATTCTTTTTGTCGCCAGGGTTTTGTTTGTAAATGCCCGGCTTGGGGCATGTTTATTTTTTTGTCCAAAGCCAATTGGTACCATTCATCTATATTACCTGTTCGGATATAAACCTGTCCGTAATTTTCTTTTGGATCAAGATCTTTGAATTCAAAAAAATGAATTTGAATACTGTCTTTCTGCACCATTAAGTAACCATCATAATCTGCACTCCCAAATTCCTGGAAATTTAATTTGTTCAAATAAAAATCCCTTGTAACAGCTTTATCACGCATAGGTAGCTTTGGATTGATTTCTGTAAGCATGTTTATTTTAATTGATCTCTTTGAATAAGGATCAAAAGTAAAAGAAATTCCCTTTTAAAAAGGCAACTTTACACTATTGCAAGACAAACTAACTTTATTTAAAATGAATATTCAGGGGATGCAATTTTGTACTCCCGGTTTAAAATATTTCTGTCATGGACATCTCTTCGTCCATTTAATTCCATTTCAATTTGCCTGATCCTATCGTTGCATTGTGTACATTCTTCCACACTTGCATCATCTCCGATCAGCTTATAATACGATATTGTTTCCTGCGCCAATAAATTAACAAGCTGTGACGGCTGAAAATCTTGAAATTCTTTCATAAAAGGTATTTGATAATAAGAAAATAGCAAACAGCGTGCAAGAAAAATGAAAGCCCCTCCACAATTCAGGAGAGGCTAACCCTTGATCAATTCATTTTAATAAATTTCATTTTACCGTGAGATCTTCCATCTGCTGAAATTGCCTGTACATAATAAATGCCTGAAGCAAGATCGCCGATTGAAATTGATAATTGACCCCCTTCAATGGCCGTTACATTACTAATTCTTCTTACAATAGTTCCATTGTTGTCATAAATTAAAACTGAAACTGTGGCTGAATTTGAGATCTCTTTCCATCTGATAACCAGGTTCTGATTGAATGCTACGGGATTTGGATGCAAAGAGAAATAGAGTGAGGCTTTTGGACCGCCGCCATTTTCACTTGGATGTTGAAGATCGTTGCAACTTCCCAAGTCAGCCCTTATCACGGGAGGAAGACCGGTTGATTTATTTAGGTCAACATAATCACCCGAATAATTGAAAGAATTACCTGTTCTTGGAATTAGCCCAACAGTTCCATCCGTCATTAATACTATAAATGTGCCTTCATTTGTGACCATGACACCAGAAGTTTCTGCATTATGCATTTCAACTTTATCATTGCAATGTAATTTATAAGAGTTTGGTGAGTTTGGTCCTCCGACAGGTTTTAGCTCAAGCATTTGCCCCCTGAATAGATTATCACCAGCTAACTTATAAGTTGCATAAGTAAAGAAAGTACGAGTTACAGGGTGATAAAAAAGATCTTTAATGCCACTATTTATAGGATCGTTATTAAGGCTGCTGATAAAATCTTTGCAAGGATTTCCTGACCAATCCACTTCATAATAAACAGGAGTTGGTGTTCCTGTGACCGTACTAACATTTTCGATCTTACCTAGCCATAATTTATCAATCACTAATCCACCTGGACTGATACCAACCTTTGTAGTAACAGCTGTAAAATAAAAGTTATCATTATTGTCCATTGTACCTGCTGCAGAATTCACAAAGCTTGGTGTTAGAATTGAATTTTGTGGTGGAGGTTGTATTATGCCCATTAATGTTACATTGTAGGCTGCATCGGTTTTTACAAATCTTGCAGTGTTCAACGAACCTTCGAAAGCCATTCCATATATAAGTCCATCAACTTTGTTCACGCCTATACCATTTATCTGTAACGGTTGAGAAGTACCCGGATAAAACAATGGACCACCGGGAATAAGAGTGAGAGCACCGGTTATTCCATTAACTAAGTATAATGAATAAGGGTTTGTGATATCGGCATTTGTGCCGGCTCTTACTGCAGCATAATTAACCGGACAGTTTACCGTTGTCGGCGGCTCATTATTAAGTGATCCTTGTCCGCAACTACCCATATCACCACGAAGTGGATTTGGAAGTTCGGTTACGGAACTTGTAGCGATCATTGTAAATCCACCGGTAAATCCAGTATTTGCATTTCCATTTACCATTCCAAAAGATCCATCAGTAAACAGTACTGTGAACTTGCCTGTTTTATCGATCAGTGTTCCTGAAGTTTCTGCTGTATGTGTATTAACAGTAGGATTGCAAACAAGACGATAGCGAAGTGGTGATGATCCTGGTATTGCAACCAATTCAAGTACCTGTGCAGAAAAATTTGCAGCACCCGGCAACTTATAAGTTGCATAGGTAAAGAAGCTATTGGTTTTTGAATTGTAACTAAAATCTTTTAAGCCACTATTATTAGGATCACTTGTTAATGTTGAAATATAGTTTCCACAGTTTGCGCCACTTACATCTACTTCAAAATATTCTACGACAGGCGGGCCTGATACTATTGATTGTGTGTTTGAAATTTTACCAAGGTAAAATTTATCAAATGATAGGGTAGGAAATATATTAAAAGTAAATGCACTGAAATAAAAATTTCCAGCAGTGTCCATATCACCTGCAGCAGGATTTACAATACCGAGTGTTCCAGTACCTGATGAAGGAGAAGGAATAGCGCCAAGATCAGCTGCGCCATAATTTGAACCGAGCCTCATAAAACGAGCTGTTGTTGTAGTGCCATCAAAAGCAATTCCATAAATAAAACCATCCTTTCTGCTAACTCCAATGCCATTGACTTGTAAATTCTGTGTTGGATTCGTTGGATCTTTATAAGGTCCGCCTGGCACTAATGTCATTGCACCAGTAGTGTTATTAACGTTATATAAAAAATAGGGATTTGTTATATCAGCATTTGCGCCGGCCCGCACTATCGCTACATCAACATCCGGGCAATTTAAAAATGGAGTTATTGTCGGCTGCGGCTGATCACCGCTAGGTGATCCTTGTCCGCAACTACCCATATCACCACGGAGTGGATTTGGAAGTCCGGTTCCGGAACTTGTAGTGATCATTGTAAATCCACCAGTAAATCCAGTGCTTGCATTTCCATCTACCATTCCAAAAGAACCATCCGTAAACAATATTGTGAACTTTCCTGTTTTATCGATCAGTGTTCCTGAAGTTTCTGCAGTGTGTGTATTGACAGTAGGATTACAAACAAGACGATAGCGAAGCGGCGATGATCCTGGTATGGCAACTAATTCAAGTACCTGTGCAGAAAAATTTGCAGCACCCGGCAATTTATAAGTTGCATAGGTAAAGAAGCTATTGGTTTTTGAATTGTAACTGAAATCTTTTAAGCCACTATTATTAGGGTCACTTGCTAATGTTGAAATATAGTTCCCACAGTTTGCACCGCTTACATCTACTTCGAAATATTGTACTACAGGTGGGCCTGTAACCATTGATTGAGTATTCGAAATTTTTCCAAGGTAAAATTTATCAAATGTGGGGGTAGGTAAAAGATTAAAAGTAAATGCACTGAAATAAAAATTTCCGGCAGTGTCCATATCACCAGCCGCAGGATTTACAACTCCCAGGATCCCGGTGCCTGAGGCGGGTGAAGGAATATCTCCAAGATTGGTAACACCATAATTTCCATCGAGCCGCATAAACCGGGCAGTTGTAGTAGTGCCGTCAAAAGCTAACCCATAAATAAAGCCATCCTTTCTGCTTACGCCGAAACCATTGATCTGCAAATTCAATGTTGTGTTTGCCGGATCTTTATAAGGACCTCCGGGTACCAATGTCATTGCGCCAGTAGTTTGATTGACATTATATAGAAAATAAGGATTTGTGATGTTGGCATTAGTGCCAGATCTTACAATTGCAATATCAACATCAGGGCAATTAGTATAGGGGTGTGTTGCCTGTGAATGGGAAGTCAGCTGGATAAAAAATATACCCAGGAAGAGTACAAATGCTTTCATAATTAAAGATTAGATGCATGAATAAATGAAGTTTCAAATTCAATTAGATCATTGAACGGAATGAACTTGGGGCTTGAGGTAAAAATTTAACAAAGATTATACCGTATAAAAGGGGTATTCACATTTATCATTTTTAAAAACATGGATGAGCCTGAGGAGTGAAAGGTTATAAAGAAAAAATATTTTTATTGGACATATGGGTATGTCGAGCAAAAAAAATACATTTCAACATTTGAGGTAGGGTTACTACAATTGTGTGAGGATAATAGGGAAATGACAATGTGAGAACATTGGATTCTCATATTGCTATTGTTTTCATATCTTCTGGCTGAATTTATTCCATGAGATATTTCTTATTATTTGTTGTATTAACTAATTATTCATTGTTTGGTCAACAGCAAATTGATACAACAATCATTTATAATATTGGAGGAATAAAACAAAGTGTTCGGATAAAAGGAAAGGATGTTGCAAAGCCATTGATCCTTTTTTTGCATGGTGGACCGGGCGGTTCACTAATGCAAAAGATCGATAAGGTTAGTGGCAAATTGCAAGAACATTTTGTAGTAGTTCATTGGGATCAAAGAGAAACAGGCCAAACGTTAAAACTCAATAAAACAACTCAACCATTAACACTTCAATTGTTTTATAATGATACCCATGATGTAATCGATACACTGCTTCGAAGATTTCAACGACCCAAACTTTATCTTATTGGCTATTCCTGGGGGGCGGGTCTTGGGTTTCATATTGCAGATAAATATCCGCAACTATTATATGCTTATATTCCGGTCAGTCCCGTGATCGATCAAGACAGAAGCGATAGCATCTCGTTAGCTATGCTGAATAAGGATATGGGAAAGAATGCCCGCAAAGAACTTGCACAAGTAAAAATTTCTTTTGAAAATGCAGAACAATTATATTATCACCGCAAATGGTTACTTAAGCATGAAGGACAGAAATTTGTAAATCTTAGTTTGCCAAAAAGTTTTGTGCAATCATGGGCGGTTACATGGTTTGATGTTTGGTTACGATCTTGTGAAATAAACCTGTTCCAAAATCTCCCAACAATAAATTGTCCCGTATATTTTTTTGCAGGCGATAAGGATTACAATACTAATTATACAATTACACAAGAATATTTTAATAGAGTTACAGCTCCTAAAAAGGACCTGTTCCTTTTTGAAAATGCTGGTCATAGCCTTCCCGAAACTCATTCTGGCGAGTTTCAGGATATTATTATCAAAATGATCCTTACTGCAACTTTTGATCGTTGATGATTTTGTTTTGCATTGTATAGACTCAACCTCCCAACAAGTTGTTACATCTTCTTCATACGGGAAAAAGGGAACCCACTACAACCAATTTTAGGATTTCTTCTGTCAGCTATTATTGTTGCTTTGGCTTTTTCCAATGTGTTGGCATTGTAAATTGTTAAACAAAAGCCCCACCGAAAAGGCTCCATTCCTGTAAAATTCATGTAGTCAATTCGGGTAAACAATCCACCATCTGTTTTATTTGCAGTATCATTTTGAACAAGCAGGTATTGTTCTATTGTATCGCAAATGATGATATGGTATTTTGTATTTGGATGTTGTAACCAAAGAGTATCGTTTATGGTATATCGTATTCCATAATCATCCCCGAACGTTCCTTTCAGCAAAGCCGGTAGGGTTTTATTTACGTGGTGAGTAGTGTCAGCAGACTGGCAAAATGCTTGCTGCTTGCAAAGTATAAATAGTGTTGTTCCAATGATGAAAGCTTTTAGCATCTTATTCAAGTTTGATCTTTACCCTCTTTTTAAATACGTTTGAGAAGAGTTGAATGCAGGACTTTAATTTTCCATTTTTGTTTCTCTTTTGTTGCGATCACTGTTTCCATCCATTGCACAGCACTTTGTTTACCATTTCTTGTTATTTCTGACTGGAGATTATAAGTCACCCAGGCTGTGTTGTTCGCAACTGTCGTGTTGATGAAATCGAAAGTGTTGATCCTCTTGAAATCTGTTGCTGTATTTAATGTTATTGCTTTAAGGATAAGTGTATCTGCGTTCCATATACTCCCGGTTTCAAACAATAAAATATCTGCAGTGTAATTATTTTTTAAGCTAACCGAATCTCTATTTGATAATGCACTAAAAAAATTAATAACTGTTTGCTGTACTTCTTGCTGGTCTTTTGTTAATTGCTGTTGTGCTGGCAACAATGCAGAAAAATAAATTGCAGGTAGTAGAATGATTATCTTTTTCAATTTTATTGATTTAAGGCTGATTGATATTTATTTAAGTTTATTATTCCCCAAAGAGCAAGTGTTAATTCCAGTATAAGTCCAACTGAAAAATAAATTGAAGGAATTCCATCTATCACGAAGCTAATTGTTCTGCCCAGCACCAAACCGCTCATAAAAAATACATTTGAGATTGTTGCTGTACGCCATTGAGGAGACTTGAATATTCCAATCACCCAAAGAACAACCATTCCTAAATATAGTCCCATTGTGGCTCTGAAAGTATGTTTCAAATCAATAGACTCCACGCCGAAGTCAAAAAAATTTGGAAGAATGTTAGTCGGTGATAACCCGTAAACCAACGAAACAATGATAAGAATAATCGCTGAAATAGTTAAGTGTAAATTTTTCCTTTTTATCAAAATTTGGAATTACAATTTGAAAGGTTCTGAATTTTAACAGCACATAAATATACCATATGCAAGCTGCTATTCAAAAAAACGAGTATTGATTTGCAAGTGACTGGTGCTCTTGTTTTCAAATATTTCACAAATAGAATTTAGAAAAACGGGGATGTGAAAAGATCCCCGTTTTGTTATGATCTTTTAAGTAACTAAGCTTAACAATGACAAACGAGCAGTGTGGTAAGGGCAATCCAAAGAATGAGCTGTTTCATAATTGTAATTTTGTTTTAATGTTTTAAAATCTTGTATAGATTCTTTCACAAGAATATTTAATAAACGGAATTGCTAAATGCGACCGTCAATGGACAACAGGAAATGGTAAACAAACAGCATAAGAAAGCACAATGCCAGGCCTCGACTCACAGTGATTATTTTTGGGTTTTCCATGCGTTTGCTTCTTAATATTTCTTAGTTTCATGTTAGATAATTTTATCAATAGTTTGATATGGCATACAGTAAAAAAATATTCATCTTCGGTTTTATTTTTTTGCACGTAAGCCTTGTCATATTTGCGCAAAAACAAAGTAGATACAATGTTCTCTTTCTTATTTCAGATGATCTTCGACCTGAGATTGGTGCATATGGAGTAAGCCAGATCAAAACACCCAATATTGATAAAATTGCGGCAAGTGGTACACTCTTCAACAATGCCTATGCGCAATACCCTGTTTGTAATCCATCACGTTCTTCTTTTCTTACCGGCCGTTATCCATCGCAAACCAATGTTTGGAACAACAACGATTATTTCCGGCGCCTGCATCCTGCAACGGTTACATTACCGGAATATTTTAAACAAAACGGTTATGCTACTCTGCGAAGCGGAAAGATCTTTCACGGGGGAATAGACGATATGCAATCGTGGACGGAAGGTGGCGAACCAACCGATTCTGCCATTACGGAGCGTGGAAAGAAACCAGCAGCGAATCTTGAAAATGCGGGTGAATTGCCTGATGCGCCAGGCAATCAACCGTTAAGCAAAAGTGCTGCCTCGGATCGCATCATTGTGTTGGATGGCGATGGCGAAACACATGGCGATTATAAAACTGCGACAAAGGCCATAGCCATGATGGAAAAATACAAGTCGAAACCTTTCTTTTTGGCCGTGGGATTTGTGAAGCCTCACAGCCCGCCTACAGCACCCAAAAAATTTTTCGATTTATATGATGTTGACAAGATGGTTTTACCCATTGATTTTGGAACAACGCCAAAAGCACCGGATGGTTTCCCGGAAATCTCAATTTCAAAAAATAACAGCGACCTGTTTATCGGCCGTGAATCACCACCGGATCTATCAAGAGAGATGAAGCGGGCCTATTATGCTTCCACCAGCTTTATGGATGCGCAGGTGGGTCGTGTAATGGATGCTCTTGAAAAAAATGGCCTGCAGGATAATACAATTGTGGTTTTCTTTGGTGACCACGGGTATCACCTGGGTGAAAAAGGTAAATGGTCGAAAGCTTATTCTTTGTATGAGTTGGGCCTTCGTGTTCCACTCATCATTGCCGTTCCAAAAGGAAAGTCGCAACACAATACACAGATCGTTGAATTGATCGACCTTTATTCTACACTGGCTGAACTCTGTGGCTTACCTAAGAAAAATGATATTGAAGGGCATTCACTTGTACCATTATTGAAAGATCCTGGTGCTAAAAGAAATTTCCCGGCGTACAGTGTTACTGCAGTTCGACAATCTATAGGAAGATCGGTGCGAACCAAAGACTGGCATTATGTTGAGTGGGATGAAGGCAAAACCGGTCGCATGTTGTTTAAGCATCCCGACGATCATCACGAGCTTAATAATCTTGCAGAAGATCCCAAATATGTAAAGGTGGTGGAAGAGATGAAGTCTTTGCTAAAGCAAATGCCTTCTGACTAAATGCGAAAGTTTAGAACTCTTTGAAGTTTTTTATTGACATAAAAGATCAGGCAACACTTCTTTGGAAATGGTACCGGTATACTTCTTACAATTGATCTACTCTTTATTACATCTAAAGTTGACCCAAAGTTGATGAAGGTTTTTCCATACATCATCAGAGTAGGGCATGGGTGATATTTCATGAAAAACAAATGTCTTATCTTTCTCAGCACAAGCTCTTATATGTATCACAACATTTAAAGTGATCGGATGCTTACTCATATAATCCAGCATAGTAACCGAACCTTCGAAAGTTTTCAGATCTTCTTTTTCTGTTGTTCTTGCTTTTATAGATGATGTTACGGGAAATAATTTATCGGCAATTTTACTTGAATCAGTATTTACTTTAATAAGGCCGGTATAATAAGCTTTTAAATTATTTTCAATTGTTTTGGCATCAAATGCCTGCTTGCCGTCTAAATACCATAAAAAAGCATAGCTCCAATATTCATTCGTTGTTTTTTTTGCCCAACCAGGAGTAAACCTGATATCTTCAACACCTTTATACAGTATAGAGGGTGCAAATGAAATAGGAATAAGGAAACGTTCAATTCCCCATCCTTTTAAAGTATCTAACACATAGGGTGCTTCCCATTTATGACCATCAAATCCTTCATTAGCATTTTGCCCTGAGCTTCTTAAAAACGTGAGAAGAAGAATTGCAAATAAAATATTTTTCATTAAATAGTTGATAGCACATAAATATAAGCCGAATTCCAAAAAACCGGGAATAGATTTGATTGTTGGGAAGCCTGTACGAGCAAGACCCATACCGGCAACATCATAAAAAAGTACAACTCATTTGCGATCATTCTTTGAGGAGGCCCATTAAAGATTGATGTGCAACGAATGCCCCAATTTCTTTTAGAATTTTTTGGAAGCACAACAATAAACCATTACATATTTTTTACGATACATTAGTTTGAGTTGACCGGTTGACCTGGTCTTTATGTTCATCAGCCAGTACTTCAAGTTCGGATCCCGTTTTTTCTTCGATAGTAAGAAGCTTATTACTTGCTTTATCATGACTTGCTATCAATTCATTTATTTTTATACGTATTGCAGATGTGGTTTTGTTTACGGCTCTTTGAATAATAAAAAAACTGAGAAATGTAATAGAAAGAAGACTGTCGCGAACGATATCCTGCAGCTGAGTATTGTTTCTTACGCTTTGTACAAGGAAAAAAATCACTAATAAAAGTGCAACAATTAATGTAAATGGATGCCCGTATATTTTTAATGCTATGCCTACCATGCTTTCGAACCACTGCTCAATGCGTTGGTAGTTTGTTTTTTCTTTCATAGATCAGGGTATAAGAAATTCGTGCCATGCTTTATTGCGGGATAGGGAGTTTATTTTATTATGGAAAAATGCGGGGATGATATTGCGTAAATTATTCACATATCTTTAATGCTTTCTACTAGTTATATCACATGAATAAAATTTTGATCGTTGTTTCCTGCTGCATAATGATTGGCTGCAGCTCTGTGCCAAAACTTTCTCATACTGATAAACCTGTTACTGCTGCAGATGATGTGTGGAGTACGGACAATATTACTGCGTTTGAAAAAAAACTGGAAGTGCTGCGTAACCATTATCATATTCCTTCAATTGCTATTGGTATCGTAAATGAAAAAAAACTGGTGGTAAGAGGCGGATTAGGGTTTGCAGATATAAAAAAACAAATTACGCCGGATGAGAATACAGTTTACCACCTCGCATCCATCACTAAAACTTTTGGAGCCATCATCCTTATGCAATTAGTGGAACAGGGAAAACTAAGTCTTGACGATCCGATCGAAAAGTATGGGATCAACTTAGGAGCAAGATGGGGGAGTGATCCTCGTATAAAAGTAAAACACCTGTTAACGCATACTGCAATGGGTAACTGGCGTAATGGTTATAAGCCGGGTTATAAATTCAGATACAATGGTGACTGGTATGGACGATTGGGTAAAGTAATCGAAAAAGCATCAGGAGAAAGTTTTGGAGAATTAGTGATGAAGAATATCATTGCGCCTATGGGAATGATTAATACTGTACCAAGTACAGATGACAGCATAAATTTTAAATTGACAGGTTATAACAAAGATTCTTTTGTGACAAAAGTGGCGCCACCTTATAATTGGCAGGGAAGGCAAATAGCGCCAATACAAATGAAATATAGTTTCAGTCCGGCAGCAGGTCTTATGAGCAATGTAGCCGACCTGGCTAAATATTCCATTGCTATTGATGAAAAAAAGTTTTTAAAACCTGGGACATGGGAAAAAGTTTTCACTCCTTTTGTTACGCCGAAAGGAAAAAAGATACCCTATGGTCTCGGCTGGTTTGTGAAAGATTATAAAGGTTTAAAAATTATATGGCATACCGGGTGGTGGTATGGTTATTCAACACTGCTGATAAAGATCCCGCAAAAAGATCTCACTTTTATTATTCTCGCAAATTCACAAGACCTGAGCCGGCCTTTTTATCTTACGCATTACCCCGTGCCTTTACCTGATCCATTCAGCAAAAGTTTGGGTAAAGATCTGTTAGCTTCTGATTTTGCATCTCTGTTTATTCAGTATTTCGTCATGGAGTGATGGATATATTAATCCCATTAAGGAAGGATCATTAACCGCAGTTGGAAAACCGTAGTTAGTTTATCCTTTTCTCTGCTGAGTGAGCTACAAAAAAGTATTTTGGGAAATTTTTGAGATACGAAAAACGTCCATTTTAATCCGCCTTCCAGGGTTTCCTCTTTCCAGCGTTTATATCCATACTCCGCCGATTCGAATGGTTTCGCCTGTTCCTTCGCATTGTCAACGTTACTCGTAGCGTAGGTCATTTCAGTTACACCTGCTGGCCTCGAAGTAAACACAAGAAAATCAGGGGAGGTTGTCAATGTATCAAGGTAACGTTTGTATACTTTTGAAGAGCGATACCGAACATGTTTTATATTATTATTGTTTGACGACTCTACATAAGTATATCCCTGCTTTGTTACAAGGCCGTTAAAGCAAGCAGAATCTCTGCACGTAGAATTAAATAGATCATTTAGAGTTATATTCCCTGAAGCACTTTTTTGAGCTATGAGAATAGTGGGCAATAACATCATTAATAAAAATGTAATTACAGATCCTTTTGCAGGTAAATGCATGTGCTAAAAGTTTATGAATTTTGAATTGGTGAGAATAGTTTATGGCGGTGGCCAAAACATAAATATACATTATGCAAGTTGCTCTCCAAAAAAGCAAGCATTAATTTCTTTGTAATTGATGTTCGGATTTTCTAGTCTTACTATTGTATTCCGGTTGTCTCAACATTTTTTGTTCTTTCATTTTCATGTTTCCAAAGACCATAACTTTTTGTCCAGCCATGCGTTTTATACCGGTACCAAAAATGTAATAGCAATGCAAAAGAAAACATTATGAGTAAGATGATCCACAGTAATTTAGTTCTCCAGAAAAAGAACAGAGCACACCCTAATAAAATATATTTCAAAACCCTGAACCAAATAGGCTGGGAATGCTTTGAAAATGCAACCTCGAATTCACGTTTAATAGTTTTACTTAATGCCATTGAATGATCTTACAGTTTTGAAGATTTTATTGAATACTATTCTGACTTTAAAAATAATGTTTCAGAAAACAATAAAGAACTTCGTAGCAGTGTCTGTCGGGTAATGTTTATTCTTTTTGACAATAGTTTAAAATTGCGGGGGCCGCCATTTTTGGCACGTAAAATTCACTAAAGTCTACATATACCGCCTGTCGAAGATCGTTACAAATTTTTGTCTGCTCGTCTTGCGGAATTGAAATAATATCTCTCAACGTCAAAGGAGTTTCTTTGATCTCTCCGGGTAAAAGTTTGGCATTATTATATTTATATTTTTTTATACGGGTAACTGCCCGATGCACCAATGATTCTCTCATAAGCGGTTCCAGTTTTAAAGCTTTATCAAAAGCTTCAATGGCCGCATCAAAACGTAACTCTTTCATCAGTAGAAGGCCTTCCTTATAACGTGTATCCGAACTAGTACTGTCTATCTTCCAGATTGAATAAAAATATTTGTTCGCATCTTTTAGGTTTCCTGTATTGATGCTTTGAAAAAAGAAAGTTTTGTAATAATTGAGGTCATTTATTTTTTTATCATGAAGTGGCTGGCCGTTTTTTATCAATTTCATTTGCTTAACTTTTCCGGTAGAATAGTAAGAAAATGCTGTATCGTATTGAGTTGCTTTTTTCGGCCTTATTTCACTCTGGATCTGCCCATTGACGAAATAGTATCCATCATCTTTAATTATCTTTCCGTCTCTGTATATCCTTGAGTTCATTAATACTTCATTTGGGTAGTATTGGCTCCAAATGCCGTGCAATATCCCGTCTTTGTAATTAAAAACTGATTTCTTATTGCCATTCTTAAAATAGACAGTTAGTTCTCCATTCAGTTTACCATTTAGTATTGTTCCTTTGTTTTGTATTTTTCCGCTGTTATAATAGTCTATATATATCCCGCTGTATGGAATGTCATTCAGATTCCAAATTTCATTTTTCATTACCATTTGTTTAAGGGAAGGAATTCTCTTTAGACTATCCGGCCTGTTGCGGTATGCTTTTGTAAAAATATAGATAATGCCATCCAACGGCTCCGGCCGTAATACTTTTAAGGAGTCTTTATTTTTAATGACTGTAATATCGGCAATGTCATTTGGATCAATAGTATTCCATTCTTCGGGATCACTTAGAATAGGTATTGAATCTATTACGAATAAAATTTTTTCATCCGGAATTTGACCAAACGAAGTTGCCGAAATTGATAAAAACGTAAATAAAAAAACCGTGATTTTGATCATGAGGTTTTTTTTATGGAATACTGCTAAGAAACGGCTTATAAATTTGCATCTACATTTTTATCGCCCATTCATTCAGCATTGATCTTCCCAACAAAGCATTGGCTTCTGCATCATCTTTAAACTTTTCTTTTTTAGGATCCCATTTTAATGGTCGTTTTAACTGGTAAGCAATATTACCAATGTTACAAACTGTGGAAGTGCGATGTCCAATCTCAACATCACATATTGGTTTGCTACGTTTGCGCATGGCATTTAAAAAATCCTTGTAGTGGTTCTCACTTTTGTACACATGCTTTTGCGCATCGCCAATTGGTTTATCTTTTATTGATGCAGGAGTTGTTTCAAGTTTGCCACGAGCTATGCGTATTTCGCCTTCAGTTCCTGTAAATAACACCCCATTATTCCATTCCCATTTTTCATGGGTCATAAGAATATTGTTTTTATACTTATAAGTTAGAAATTGATGTTCACCATCCGGCGCAAATATTTCTGTTGGACCGCTATCATCCATGTCCAAAGCCCATTGAACAATATCAAACATATGTGCACCCCAATCCGTTACCATACCACCACCGAATTCTTTGTACTTTCTCCAGTTAGGATAAACATCTTTTGTAATAGGTGGCGCCAGTTCAGCATTAAAATGTTTGAATTCATTTGGCCCTAGCCATTTGTTCCAATCCAAACCATCGGGTACAGATTCTTGAGGTAGATCATAAGTAATTGGCGGCGGACCAATATTTACTTTTATGCTTTTTATTTCACCAATAAATCCATTGCGAACCATTTCAACTGCCTGGCGAAACTCCGGCCATGAACGTTGCATACTTCCAGTTTGAAAAACACGTTTGTGTTTCCGTGTTGCATTTACCATTGCCCTTCCTTCTTTTACAGTAAGAGCTAGTGGTTTTTCACAGTAAATATCTTTTCCGGCTTCAGCTGCACGAACCGCCACTGCTGCATGCCAATGGTCTGGTGTTGCAATAACTACAGCGTCTATATCTTTCCTGGTAAGTAATTCTCTAAAATCATTATAAATTCCAATGTCGACATTAGTAGCTTGTTTGTTTTTTTCCTGGTTAGCTTTTATGGTCTTCAGCATCAGTTCAGTTTTGTCTTTATATACTTCACTCAATGCAGCGATGCGGATCTCGTTTGTAGTTAAAAAATAATTACTGAGTATGCGTCCTTGCTTACCGCAACCAATAAAACCAAGGGAGATCATGTCGCTTGGAGCAATGTATTTAGAACCATCATACCGGGTTCCTCCAAGTACATAACGTGGTATAATTATATATCCTGCAAGTGCAGTTGCCGAATGTTTTATAAAATTTCTCCTGCTGTTGTCGGCAGGTGTTTCCTTTTTTTTATCAGTCATTGTCTATTAATTTATTATTGATAAAAATGATCATTTTGTTAATGCCCATTTGATGGCTCCGGCAATATGCTGAAGAAATAAAGGCTCAGTAAAAGCCTCGGGGTGATGACCCCACTCTGTATAAAAGGCTCTGCCGCCATCGTATTTATGATACCATGCTATCGGATGATAATCCGGCATTTTACCACCCGTGTAGCTCTTCTCATCTATAGTCATTAATACAGTTACTAATTCTTTTTTAAAAGATTTAAAGTTGTAGATCTCTTCCATCCTTCGTAACGTATCGGGCATAAAACTAACTGCCGGGTGATTTTTATTTACAACATTATACAAAGCAACCTGTGGTTTTGGATGGCTCTCAAACCAGGCGCCTACCAAATTATTATACCATGGCCATTCATACTCTGTATCTGTAGCAGCATGTATACCCACAAAGCCACCACCTCCATTTATGTATTTCTGAAAAGCTATTTGCTGCTCATCATTTAAAATATTACCTGTTGTATTTAAAAATACAACAGCACCATATTGTTTCAGATTTGCTTCAGTAAATACTGTTGCGTCTTCCGTTGTATCGACGCCCCAATTTTTTTCGGAACCCAATTTTAATAACGCTGGTTTACCGGCTTCTATTGATTTATGACGATAGCCCTTTGTAGAACTGAATATCAATATTCTTTCGGGTTGCATTATTTTTTTTGCCGATGAACAACCTGAAAAAATAACTACAAGAAAGAGAAAAATTATTTTAATTGAATTACTCATAATATAGATTGAATTATTACGATTACTGATTATTTGTTTTGTTAATGAAGTTAAGAACTTTTGCCATTGGAAAAGTTTTAGTAGTAAGTTGCAGTTTGAATAAATTTAGCAACAAAAATGGATCACATCCTGGATAATATGATCTGGAATGCTATTACCACAGGCAACAATGATATTGCTGTTATAAATGGGGATGTAGGTTGCTATTTACCGGATATTGCTCCGTTTGCCGGAATGAAAGACTTCAATGATACTAATCTTAAAAAATTGTATGAATTTATTCCGGCCAACCGGAGTGTGGCCATTTCTTCGATACATAAAATGGATCATGATGAAAGCAGTTGGAAACTGTTGCAGCCAATGGATGTGACACAAATGGTATATGAACCCTCCGTGAATACATTCACCACTAAGAATAGTTCATTAATTGTTCCGCTGTCAGAAGAACATGTTCCCCAAATGTTAGAGTTAACTGCACTCACAAGACCCGGTCCATTTTTACAACAAACTATCCGATTCAAAAATTATTTCGGCGTTTTTATCGAAGGCCGGTTGGCTGCAATGACAGGGCAGCGTATGCATCCCATACCATATATGGAAGTAAGCGCTGTATGTACACATCCGGATTTTCGCGGTAAAGGTTATGCAAAAGCATTGATGCTGCATGTAATGAAAATAATACTGGATAATTCTTTCACTCATTTTCTTCATGTATTATCAAATAATACTAATGCCATTGAGCTTTATAAGACAAATGGTTTTCAGACACGGAAACAAATTTTTGTTGATGTGATACGAAGGGTATGATGTTGGGGATAAAGAGATCTTTAAATTTTTCTATACGTATAAGTTATAATTGAAGACATAAATACAAAAAGCTGGCTATTTTGTATAGTAAATTCTTTACCCGGGTCTGTCCATTTAAAACTGTTAATTGGAAAATACTCCTGTGAGGAAGGTGCAAATGATTTTATGTTCAGTATCCCTCCATTAAACCGATACTCTTTTTCAGAGTAATTGGGCATAAGAGGGTTAAAAGATTCAGACACCCGCATGATATTGTGCCCGTTCTTTTTCATAAACCATACAGTATCTCCGAAATTCGAACCTTTTACCCAGGTACCATATAGATCGGATTCGTTTCCTGCAATATCTTTTTTACAAGCAAAAAAGAAGGAGCCAAGAAGTATAACTATTGATGCGGCAATTGTGGATCTCATTTTCATTTTGCTAATGACAACACTAACGGAAATTGCGTTGCATTGTTTGTAATTGTTTATGGCTGAACTAATTCAGCAAGGAACTTCCAACAAAGATATCTTCAATGGACCTATGATGCAATAGGATATGACATCGAATTGCCAGGGTCTTTCAGGATGGCGGAAAAGATTTTATTATGGATATTTACCTTGTAAGAGAACTAATAAATAATTTATCATGAAAAAAGCTGCCTTATTGTTTTTATCACATTTTGTCTGCATCATTGTTTTATATGGACAGGATATAAGAGTAAACGACAAGTTGCAGAAAGCGATCACTTCTTTAATTGATCAATATTCACTTGCAAGAGAAAAAAGAGATACTGTATTATTAAAAACCATTTTAACTCAAGATGTTGATCAATTAGTTTCTACTGGTGAATGGAGGGTAGGAATAAATGCTGCCGTAGAAGGCATGATGAAAAGTTCTGCCAATAGCCCGGGAACAAGAACACTTCAGATTGAAAAAATTCAAACCATTACTCCTTCATCCGCTATTGTAGATTGTCGGTATGAAATACAAAACACAGATGGTACTGTACGGAAAATGTGGAGTACTTTTATTGTTATTTCAGATAAAAAAATATGGAAGATCATGGCAATAAGAAATATGCTCCCAGCACCGAATAATTAGCATCCGGATAGCTATCGTGAAAGGATAACGGTTGAAGAATTTTATTTATTGAGCACTTTAGATAGCAATGGATATGAACTAAAAATCATCAAAACCTCCTTCTCACTCTGAATGTTCCATTCAACGAATGCTGTAGATTTTGAGCATAGTCAGAAAATTGGACAGATATGGTTCCTTCATAAAACTGACCAACGTTTTGTGGGAAACTAGTAATTGTGACTGTTGGTTGATTGGTTGATATACTATGATAATCCCTGATAGATGGAGCTATGGAGTATGTTCCGGGTCCAAATGCATTTTGGAAATTAAAATTGATCTGGTCGGGAGATAATATTCCTTTGCCGAAAATAAAGGTTGTATTGCTATTGCTTCCATTATTATTTGTGTATGCATCCAACGAATCCAATATAAGATAGTTTTCACCATCAAGATTATAACTGATATACTGCTGTAAGGCATTTCCACATGCAATAATGTTGCCTGTATTGGTGACAGGTAAAGTAGTGCTCATAGAAAAGGTATTTCCCTGTTGCATGGCAGTTGCATCTACTCCAAATATTTCCACCGTATTCTGAGCACCGGCACATTGAATAAAATTAGTGATGAAATTTCCGTTAGCATCAGTTCTTTCACTGTGCACCATGTTGTTGATTGAAATTACAGCAACCGTGTTTACCAGCTTTTCACCGGAACAACCAGACAATTTTCCTTTTATTGTTACGATGGAAATTCCTTGTGGAGTATAAATAGTTCCCAAATCCGTATTCTTTGAGAAGGGACCTATACGAATACTGTGAACTACCTGATGGCAGGGGTCTATTAAAGAAAGATCAATAACCTCATTAGCCGGAACCAATTCCGATAGCCGTCCCTGTGAATCAGTCCAGCTATACCCGGTTAGTGGAGCATTAGCAGCAGTAGTTCGGGCATATATAACTGCATTTGCTACCGGCAACTGATCTGTGTTTTTCAGGTTTAGTGTAATTATAACAGAAGGAACACCGCGATCGCAATTCCAGAAGGTAAAATGGTTTACTTCACCCACATAATTATTTCCGTTTTTATTTGCGGTGCCTTCCTCTTTCCAAATACCCGTTTGCTCATCTATATACCATAAGGAAATGGAAGCAGGTGCAGATGAACGAAGAGATGAAGGTATGGCTGTAGTAAGAGTTGCTGTTTTTCCCTGTGCGATCTGTAATTTTTCGCCTGCAGCAGATTCCAGTTCTACTGCCAGCATACCAAAAGATTCCAACACAACACGTTTTCTATCTTTGTCATCTGCCATAAATGAACCCGGAATGGTTTGTGTAATATCCTGCATAGTCGGGTCAATATATCTTGCATATACATTAACGCTACCTGAATAAGCAATACCTGAAGATGATACGACAACACTATTAGATTGCAAAGCGATCTTTGATCCGTTTGAAAGCGAAACTTCACCACCTGTGACGGCATTTACTGTACCGGCAGAGACCTTCTTTATTAGTTTGATCAAAACCTGGTTGGTTCCGGAAGTGGCGCGGAAACTTCGATAGCTTTTAAAGTATCCTGCTTTTTCTGCAGTTATCAACGAAGCATTGTTATTTAGTGATGCGTTAGAAATTTTGAAATAACCATTGGCATTGGTGGTGGTGTTTTTTGAGCCAACTATGATCTTTACACCTGCAGCAGGCTGATCATTTTCATCATATATATTACCCTGTAGATCGGCAATGAAAGATTGATCGTTCAAATTTTTACTATCGGGTAATTCCGTATTTAATTCTTTTTGACATCCAGAAATAAAAAGGATTGCAATTAATAAGATTGTAACAAATTTTCTCATGGGTTGGTAATGTATCTGCTAAATTAATAATTAATCCAGATTATGCGAATGGGTCACTGAGATTTAGACAATTTATAGCTTTGCAAAGTTGATCCTGAGTAATCCCGATAGCTATCGGGTCAGGATAACGATTAAAGATTTTTTATTTTATTGAACACTACCGGCTATACTGGACACGACATTCTATTATTTTCTTATTTCATACCATAGTTCCACCTGATCTCCGGTTGATTCCCTTTCTTTAAGATCATTACATTTCATATACTGTCTGACTGACCAAATGAATCAGACTGAAAAAGAATCAAAAAAAATATCATTATTCTGGAGATCACATGCTAATCCTGGTGTTTAGGGTCATTTTGCAATTGCAGGAAACTCATAAATATACGTCGTAAAATAAAAGACTATCCAAAAGCGAGTATTAATTTCCGATGATGTTCGCCTTTTCAATTGTTACTATCTGTATACCGGGACCAATTTATTTTTGATCTTGAGCTGGCGGAATCAAAATGATAAGTTAAAGGAAGCAATAGGAAATTGCATCGGCTTATCTTTGCGTCCCTGACACTCAAATTGTAATATGCTGGAAATACTTATCGTTGCAGGCCTTGCGAGTTTCGAAATTTATGCGGCTATCCCTGCAGGCTTTGCGTTTGATTTATCTCACTGGACCATATTTTTTGCAAGTGTAACCGGCGGACTGGCAGGCGTTTTTGTTACCGCATTTTTAGGTGACAGGATCAAAAAAATATTCTTCAAAAAGAAAACTCCTAAAACAGAAAAGCCCCAAAAGGGACTTACCCACCGTATTTGGCTCAAATACGGCATCATCGGGCTTGGTTTTATCGGAACGATGACGGTAGGTGCTCCTGCAAGCATTGCTGTTGGCATTGGGTTTAATGCGCCGCTTAAGAAATTGCTTACCTGGTGTTGTATAGGAGTAGTTACAAGATGCGCTTTGTTTACTGCCATTGGTTACTATGGAGTGAAATTGATTGTGTAAACCGTTCTTAGTATAAGACCCTGGAGCACTAATATCAAAGTCTTTTTAAAACAAGAATAAAAGCGTCGTGATTTTCTCTTCTTCAAACTCCGAAGTCACAGGAATTATATCTATAAATCTCTATTTTCCTCCCGAAACAGAGGAGGCATGCAAATGGACAATTTTCCAATCTTCATTTTCCTTTATAAATACTAATGTTCTCCTTGATAAATAATTATCGTTAGGCGTTAAATGAAAGGTAACAATAGCTGTATTGCCATATAATTGCATGAATATATTTTTAGGGTCTATTTTCA
>Ga0193738_1000221_pt1 | contig 40234 bp, 35 predicted proteins | sample L2a1metaG_FD_144927 | JGI IMG/M metagenome (GOLD analysis project Ga0193738, IMG submission 144927) | Soil microbial communities from a riparian zone of the East river system, Colorado, United States - L2a1 | ecosystem: Environmental > Terrestrial > Soil > Riparian zone | place: USA: East River... | reverse complement strand
TTCCGAGACATACTGCGGAACCAATTCTAGTTGCTTCATATATAGTTTAAAAAATTACATAGCCTAATTTACAAAAAGATGTGTGCATAGACTAGGCCTTCAGGCTGGGGTACAACAGACGGCGCTGAACGTCGCGCCTACTTACCTTGAAGTGGCTTCACCTCTTCATCCGCGACACAAGCACACCCTTCGTTCGGGCTCGAACGATACGCGAATGATCAATAGTGTGTTTAATGATTAACCGTTCCTGAATATCCGCATGACACTTTCTCGGAAGGTAAACTTATTTGGATCATTGAATAACCGGTTATGCACCTCTTCCAATTCCATTTTTAGTTTCTTCCGATGATATATCCGGACCAGTGCCAGTACTTTTTTATGTAGAAGGACATTCATTCGCAGCAACGAATCTTTCTGGATTCTCGCTTCAAAGAGAATCGCCTCATGCTGCTCCATCGTTCCATCCACGTAGCGCTCTATTTCGCAGATGTTATTCAAAGAAATCCTCATAAGTGACAGACTTTTCTTTTATCGACTCCCTTATTTTTTCCAGACATTTGTATTTCTGTACCGCTGCCGAATGCGCACTGCCATAACCTAACTTTTTTGAAACGTCTTTCAGGGAGTTTTTTTCAAAATAGAAACTTCGAAGCAGCTCCATGCACTTACTTCCTGCAACTTCTAGAAATTGAAGTATTCGATTAGATCTTATACTGGGATAGAAATCAGTCGGAATGTACAGTGTCCTTTCAAAGTCATTCAATGAAAGCTTCTGTTTGTCCTCTTTGAATTTCCGCAGCCACAGATGTTTGGAGATCCCCAAAATATACCGCTCAGAAGATACGTTGATTATTATCCTGGCCTCTGTAGATCGTTCAAGGTAGATTATCAAAGCATCCTGAAAAATATCCTTTGCATCCTGGAACGACCCATCCATTTGTCTGACAAAAGACGCTACCGCGGGAAACGCTGTTTCATACATTTCCTCGAAGAAAATGTCCCGCTCTGCGCCGGATGTGGCCAGTACGGGTGTTGGTATAACTTCCAAATCAGCTTCCATAACCATAAGTGCAAGTTTCAAGTCATTTATCACCATAAAAGTCAAAATATTTTTTCAATTTTTTTTTTGCTGAAGAGGTTTGTATAAGATGCTACGCGTACAATAGAGTTGATTTCCCTTCGTTTTCAGCTAAAAAACCACCCATCAATGGTTAGTGGCGAAATGATTTATCATAGTTAACTTGTACAATCATCTCTTGGTAATGCGCACAGTGCTTATAATTCTTCTGCTTTCTCTGACTGCCGGGACGTGCTTTGGGCAATCGTATTTTCAAACCAGGCTTGATCCGGGTCCTTACAAAGTTGGATTTAAAACAGGAATTCATTTTGATACAGGTCGGCCACCTATCGGGGAACAATATGCAGCCTATCGGCAGGGAAGGGCGGTTCATATCAGTGTTTGGTATCCAGCAAAGCCGAAGAACAACCATCCTAAGATGATGTATGCTGAATACGTCGACGAAGTATCTCGAATGATTAATCCTCAGGACGTAACAAAGAAAACACGCACGAAATCGAGTCAGCAAATGAGCTTTCTTTTATCGCAGTTAGGGGGCGACAGTTTGATTCTAAAAAAACATCTTCCTGCGTTATTGGCAGAAAACGTAAATGCGTTTAAGAATGCGGCATACGTTGACGGAACCTATCCGATCCTGATTTATCCTGAAAGCCCGAATCTCAATAGTATACTCAGCGAATATCTCGCATCGTATGGTTATATAGTTGTCTCCATCTCACGCCATGGGACGCTTGATGCAGACTTTGAGTGGCAAACGGTTCGTGGCATAGAAACACTTGTTCAGGATTGTCAGTTTGCCCTTGCGGTCGTTAAGAAAGAATTCAAGATAAAAGATGATGCGGTTGCTGCAATTGGAACAGGAATGAACGCATCCGCCGGGTTAGGATGGATGATGAGGGATCCGTCGATTGACGCATTGGTCAGCCTGGAAGGCGGGATACTAACGGGTTATGAATATGGCCTTATTCAAAAGTCGCCTTACTTTGATATCTCTCGTACGGACCGGCCGATACTCGCTATGCATTCACCACACGAGTCGGTCAATCCAGGGCTGATAGAGCATTACAAGTATGCCGACCGTTATATGATCAGTCTTCCTCAGATGCGGGAATTCTATTATTTGAATTTTGGTGTATGGGAAAAAACAATGCCGGGAATCCTTGGGCCTGCACCTGGCGATACAAAACTTAGCTATGAATGGATGGCTCGGTATACAATGTTTTTTCTTGACTGGAAGTTGAAACAGGGTTATCATGGAAAAGCTTTTTATGAAAGCAAGCCGGAAGATCAAGGGATTCCTTCGGGCGTACTTGAGTATTCATTCATTCCTCGCCTTGATGTGCCGCCAACATCACAGGAGTTGTTGTCACTGAATGGGATGGAAGGATTCTCGAAAATGCTGGACGAGGTCAAGAAGTATCAGCAGCAGGACTCGGCTGCGTTTTCATTTGAGACCTACGTTGCTATTGGGCAACATTTGTTGGCTGGAAAGAAATTTGAAGAAGGTACCCAATGGGCTGCGAACTTTCAACAGTTATTTCCCAAAGCGGCAACTGCGTACACTATTGCCGGACGGTGTTATCTTGAATTGGGCAATCGAACAGATGCCATAGCCATGTATTCCAATGCATTAAAATTACTTCCGTCGGATAACTATCTCCAACCATCCGATAAAGATCAATTGAAAGGAGCTATCGAGAATCGCCTCAAGCAGTTGTCGCAATAGCTTTAGATTTTGAATCATTCGTTTTTGTATTATATTGAGTTTGATCTGATTCCCTAGGTATCAATTCAACCCTTATAACCTATACCTCACCTCCCATGGAGCACATCCCTCTAACCGAACGCAAGTATCTCCCGACATACATCTTTGTTACAAGTCTGTTCCTCCTCTGGGGAATTGCCATTTCCTTAGGAGATGCTCTCAATAGGCATTTTCAAAAAGTACTGGGAGTTTCGGTTGGTGAATCCACGCTCGTTCAATTCTCAATTTTTGGTGCGTATGGCGTTATGGCGATACCGGCTGGTTTGTTTATGAACCGATTCGGTTATAAGAATGGCGTATTGTTGGGATTATGCCTTTATGCAATTGGTGCATTTATGTTTATTCCCGCAGCCGGCGCTGAATCATTTGGCTTTTTCAGGTTTGCTTTATTTGTACTAGCGTGCGGATTAGCGACACTTGAAACTGTGGCCCATCCTTTTTCTGCATCTCTCGGGGATGAGCGCAAGTCCGAGCAGCGTATTAATTTCTCGCAGACTTTTAATGCGGTAGGAACTATCATCGGGCCACTTCTTGGTGGTTTTGTGATACTATCAGGAGTGCAGACCGGTAATACCCAGGATGATCTCGTCTCCGTTAAAGTTTTGTACGCATGTATAGGCGCCGTTGTACTTTTCATAGCTTTAGCTTTTGCGTTTATAAAAGTTCCACCTTTGCATGAGCACAGCGCTACAACAAAGACTGACAGATCTTATCGCGAGCTTTTTAGGTATCGTCATTTCAGATGGGCAGCAATTGCCCAGTTTTTTAACGTCGCGGCACAAGGAGGAACCTGGGCGTTGTTCATCAATTACGCCGTTAAGTATATGCCAGGAATGACTGACGAAAGGGCTTCCTACTGGTTTGGTTTCAGCATGCTAATGATGCTTGCTGGTCGGGTGCTAGGAACTTATTTAATGAGTTTCATCCAGCCCAGCAAGGTACTGACCATTTATACTTTGGGAAGCATCTTGTTTTGCTTACTTATTTGGCAAAAGTTGGGGGTGGTGTCCTTTGCCGCGTTGATAGGTCTTCAATTTACGTTCTCCATCATGTTCCCCACTATTTTTGGTTTGGGCCTGAAGAACCTTCACGACCTTAAAGAGAAAGCATCCTCGTTCATTGCCATGGGTGTGGTAGGCGGTGCGTTGATGCCACCCTTAATGGGCTGGGTCACGGACAGAACTGATGTTGCAACTGCGTATCTCATACCGATCATTTCTTATGTCGTTATTGTGTTGTTCGCCGTTAGGTTTTCGAAGCCAGTGGAGGAATGAGGATTCAATAGCGATAATATGATATCTTCGCTATTAAGGAAATGAGCGATTTATAAATACGTTGCGGGAATTGATTTGTAAAGAACAGGAGGGGTGATATGAACATAAAGACTCTCATTTTATCTGCGTCTTCGTTTTGCTCATCGGTTGCATTGGCGCAACAGCCTACCTTGTTTAATGCCAGCGATCCAGTTACGATGAGGACGCATGTTGCGATAGATATCGAATCGTATCTTTTTCATAATAATTCCGAATTTTATGCGCTGAGACTAGGCTATCACTACGGGTTGCGCAGTGAAAGGCACCGTTTTGGGATGTCCCTACCGTTGGTTCATACGGTCTTTCAGGGCGATTATCAGGGGTTTGAAAACACCACAGGATTTGGTGACTTGAAAGTTTCTTATCTCTGGGTTCCTTATGTGAAAAACAACACTATTGGAATCGAACGCGTTACCCTTGGCATGGACGTCTCTGCGCCCACTGGAGAATACCAACTCGGTCGCGGGGCAGGAACGTGGTTATACAATCCAAAACTTATCGTTACGTGGCGCCCTGGAACCTCAATAGCTGTTTTTCCTGAAGTCCGGTATCAATTTTCAGGAAGCGAAGCAAACAGCACTGGAGGCAGTGATGGTGCTCCCGACCCGGATGATCCTGAAAAAGATGATGAGATCCAGAACCTCGCCTTTGCGCTTCCTGCAGTGGTTCAAATGGATAGTTGGAATGGTTGGTTCTCGCTTAATACGTTGTATTCACACTCCTTCAGTGAAGGTACAGACTTCCTATTCCTTCGGATGGACATTGGAAAAGTAATGGGAGAGAATGCATCAGCTGCATTGAGAATTTCAAAGTTCATTGCAGGGCAACCCCGCCTTAATGTGTTAGTTCAGGCTAATTTTAGTTTCTATTTTAGATAGTAACGTTCAAATTTTCATTTTTCAATCAACCGATAATATTCTCAGGTTCCGTTATAAGCATTATTTGCGAAAGTCAAAGCGTCGGAATCCCTGATGATCATCCTATAAAATAAAAGAGGCCACATCGTTTAATGCAGCCTCTTGTTAGGAATTTTTATTGTCATTCAGCACTTACAATCTTACTTCTGATAGCATCGACCTTGCTGCTCAATTCAGCCACGACGGCATCAGTCATCAGCTCAGTTCCCTTATTGTTAGCGATCTTTTCATCAATGTTTAGTTTCTTATAAGTTTCGATAAGGTCTTCAAAAGCCTTAGCATAATAAGTATAATTCGGATTCTGTTCAGGATTGGCTGGGTCTGATATTGATTTAAGGAATCCATAAATGATTTCGACTCTATTCTTTTGGTCAAAAACATGACGGAACACAGGAACAAGTATTTGTGTCCTGGCATCAGTGGGTAGCATGTCTTTAGGATAGCTACTGATAATTCCCATTGCTATGTGAAGGTTTTCAATTTGGAACGCTGACATCGCAATACCGATCATTTTTTCGCGGCTGCTGCCTTCGACATCTTTCGTAGCGCTTGCAAACAACTCATCAACTACTGCCTTAACAGAGTCATTCTTAGCCAGGTTGTCGTTATAACGTTTCATGAGGAAGTCAAGGATACCCTGTTCTATTCCCACGGACTTGCTTAGGGCATGAGCAGCTGGGAAAATCGCCTTTACATGATCGGATTCTTTGTAAGCAATAGCATAATTTAAATCGGCCAGGTATACGCCAAGATTTGCGGCGGCCTTTGTTTCACTGCTGGTGTAGGTTGCGAATTTTTTCGGATCGTTCAGTAAGCTCGCATTAAAATCAGCGCCAGTGGCTTGCAGACCTGCCGCTGCGTCGCCTGGGGAAGACAGACTATTGAAAAATGCTCTCCTTTCATTTTCAAAGGAGGGAGTCGCGGGTGCTTCCGTTGTTGTCTCCTCACTTTTCTTCTGACAGGAAAATAGAATTATCAAACAGGCGAGAGCGATGAATTTTTTCATACGTAGAATGTATTATAGGTTAGTGTTGGTTTTTTTCTTGGTAAGTCAGCTTAATTAAATTTCACTTATTTGGTAGTAACTGGTTTTACCGGGAATTTCGCATAGATCGTTTTTACGGCATATTTGATATTTGTTTCTTTTTTTTCAGGCGATGCATGCTCGTCTATTGTTTTCGTACCGCGCCCTTGCCAAATCATCTTTTCTGAAGATTTATCGATAAAGTTGATGAAAAGCGTTCCATCGACATACTGATTATAATCGATGTGGGTGGTGCTGAATCCTCCACCGTATCCGTAGCGGCCATAGTAGCCGCCGCCAGAGTTCGTGGCGGTGGCTTCAACCCTTTCCTTGGCCTGAATTATAAGGTCGATCAATGCATCCGGGCTGTCAGATTTTGTGAACCCTCTGGCTGCCATTTCGGCATCCACTGCAGCAAGGACTCTATCGCGATCAAGATCTCCAACTGGAAGACTCAAAGCCTCTGGCGTGTATGCGTAGGTTTTGAAAGCGCCAAAATTTGCGGTCTTGTCATAGTCATAGCTTACGGTGACGGAGCTGCAGGACGGAATGAGAAGGACAAGGCCAACTGCAACGAAGAGGATAATTTTTTTCATAGCTTAATCGTTTATTTACTTGAAGGTAAGGATTTTGAGTTTTATCTGAATGCCAATATACAATTCATTTGCTATTACCGCGGGAGCGACTAAACAGATTTTTGCCAGGGGTATTTTGGGGGTTTGAATCGACTTGAAAAATACACTATCTTAGCCCTGAAAGAATTAATCCATAAGACATGAAACCAATCCTATCTGTTATTATCCTCTCTTTTATGGTGAGCTTTTTTGCTCAGGGTCAGACCAAGCAGCCAGCCAAAGCGGCGGCCAAGCCGGCAGCTTCAGGGGACTGCTTCAAACAATGGTATTCACTTTTTAAGGAAAGGGGAGCCAACCCAATTCCAGACGGCGTAAATGACGTTGTCATCACCCTGCGCAGTAATGATTACACTGAGTGCTTTATGGGTCGAATCGAAGTGTCAAATGGTAGAATTACCGGTAAGCTACAGGTTCAGAAAGTTGACGGCAGTTACGCGGAATTTGACAAGAGAGTAAGCGCTTCCTACCAAAATACGGAAGGTACTCTTAAAGAAGATCTTCGTGACGTCATCAATGGCATGAGTGCTTCCGTGGCATTGACCGATGGCGAGTACATCCGACTGTTTTTCTATAAGTCTTTAGCCGAGAAGCCAGTAGCTAACAAAAAAGCACCGGCTCCCTCAGTCTTAGTTAAGAATTAATAGTATAGCCTATACGTATTAAAAAAAGCCGTCACTACGACGGCTTTTTTTATTGGGGCAATTGTGGATTGCAAGCTTTCTTTAAGTATTCGCTTCTTCTTCCATTTCTATTGCTCTTTCGAGATAAACTTCGTTCAGCTTGATGTTTCCAACGAATGCAGAATATGCCATCATCGCCGCAAGTCTCCTCAGGTCCATCGCCCATGCCGGAAGATATGTCGGGGGCCTGAGCCAACCGTTCTCAAATAACGGCGAAAGTCTTAATGCATCTGCAATCGTTAGCCTGCCGGCGAACAGGTTCCTCACAAGGTCTGGACGGTTGTCACGTATGGCTACCCGCAAAAAGGTATGCACTTCCAACAGTCCAGAAAGGTACACCGCGTCTTTGGTGAATACGACCCCACCCTTGACTGCTCCACCCCTGAAGATCCGCTGGGCTGAACGCACTGACTCGATTTCAGTTTGGCCCGCCCCAAGGAAATATTTGAACAAATCGACAAAGTCAGCGCCATCAAGAGCCATTTGTACGGCTATAACTCTCAATGCGACTCTGCGCAATCTGCTGATGTCAATGGAATTTGTAATCAGTTCGGCAAGGACAGCTATGCCTTCCTGGGTTCGGGTTGTTCTCGGGGCGCCTAGCCCCAACGATAGAAGGTTGGTTTGTTTTTTTCCGTTTAGCTGAGTAGCAGTGTGTACGAACGCTTCGTGATACAGCAGCTGATCCTTGTCAAGTTGAGAGAAGACAGCGCTTCCCCGTACTCTGATCCGGGTTGCGCCGGCCAACGCCTTCGAAGACATGTTGGGATCAAGGACCACTTCAACTGTATCATGGTCAAAAAACTCGTCAACTTCCGTTTTTAGCCAGCCCGCAAATTCTGCCGCGGAAATATCAGTTTCGGCGGGTTGAATATGTGAGTTGCCAAGTAGGCTATCTGTAACCTCTAAAAAGAATTTGGCCGCATCTACGGCCGTGAGTCCCTGCGTTTTATACACGTGATCGGGCCGGCCATATATTTTTACCGAATATCGCGTGAATTCGGGTGTCCCTACTGCCGAGATCATGCGACCTGCACATGCGTAACTTCGAGCAGTCTCCATCAGAAACTTTTCCACGGGATCCCCCGGGTCGCATTTATCAGCTATCTGTTCGAGCGAAGTAATGCTTTCATCAATATTTGGCGGACTGAGTTTGATCTGCGGAAGCGTCGGATTTCCTCTCTGCCAATTTTCGAGAAATTTTTCTTCCTCACCTGCGGGCCAGGCAAGAGCGCTCAAGACCTTGATCTTCTTCGAAGACCGGACAACGGCAGCGTCGAGATCTTTAATTTTTTGTTCATTCATCTGGATCGGGTTTTTTGGTACAATCGGTAATCGGGTGGCCAATTCTAATAAAAGGTAAAGAATACCTGCGGTTATTACCAGCGTAATTGACTGAGAAAAGTCAGATCACGCAAATTCCGAATACCAGCTCGAACCTTCCAATGGAAAGGTGAAGAAAGGGTTAAGAAAAATTCACCCTACCCGCTCAAATTACTAAATCACTTCATGAGGAGCGTGCTTTCCTTTTAACATTCGAGGGGAGTTTCGCTGGTGGCTTGAGGCTCTTGCCAAAATCCTTGGGAAGACTTTTTAAAACCAATTGAACTGCTTCTTCAGGCGTCTCAACTATTCGAGAGAAGCCCACCTCGTCAGGTGTGAAGACACCTTGTGAGGCCATAAATGCTATGAAGTCACGAAGGCCTTTCCAGAATTTTTCTCCCACAAGGATTAGTGGAAAGGGCCCGATTTTGTGACACTGTATCAGGGTAGCGGCTTCAAACAGTTCGTCCAATGTGCCGAGACCGCCAGGTAGAACTATGTATGCGCAGGAATACTTCACCAACATTACTTTCCTCACGAAAAAATAATTAAACTCGAAGCTGTCGTTCACATAGGGATTGGGTTGTTGTTCATGGGGCAGGACAATGTTTAGCCCATACGTTGGACCGCCTGCTTCATTGCGCCCCTCGGTTTGCCGCTTCCATAGCGCCTGGTCCACCGCCGGTCAATACTGTAAAACCTGCTTCAGCAAAAACCTTTCCCGTTTGTCGCGCGAGCTCGTAGTATGGTTCTCCTGGTTTAAATCGCGCTGATCCAAAAACAGTAATGGCGGGTCCAATTTTTCCCAATTTTTTGAATCCCATCTCAAATTCATTCGTGATTCTTTTTAGGCGTGCTTTTTCCTTTTCGGCGGTTCTGGTTATGCTAAGGAATTTGTGCTCATCAAGCGAAGCGTCGTTAGTGGTTGGAGGAAGTTCATAGTTCAGCTGAGCTTTTTTCCAATGAAGCTGCCACGCTTTTTCCCATTGTTTTGGCGTAATTTTCTTTGGTACTTTCCCCATGGTTGTGGATTCGGTTTTGACGAACGCAGGATAATAATCAAATAGCAAAATCTTCTAAGCAGCTCCCTCTTTCACAACATGTTCGGCATAGAGCCATCCGAACTTGCGAAGATGACGGTAATTCATTTTACCCTTCAAGCCCAAACGTTGAACCAGGTCGTTCAATGCCTTAGTGAAGATATCATATGTATTTATTTTAGAAGGATCAAGTGACAACTTGTTTTCCGTGATGTACTTGCGGTAAAAATCAATATGCTGTTCGCTATAAATCGGGTAAACGTCAGGCTTATGAAAATTACAGTATACGGATGCGAAATGAAGAACACGTTGTGGTCTGGCACCAACTGAAAAGTTTGCAATATCCTCCACCAGCGTGAGATCATCTTTCTTTAACCGATCGTCTATGTTTAGACTGTGAATGTGGCTCACGACATTCTCAAGGATTCCCAGGTTTGAAATCTCAGTATCATTGATCGCGCTCACTTTCATGCGGATGTCTTCGGCGTCTTTGTTACCGGGTGTCTTTTGAAACAACTCCAGGTTCTTCAGATCATTTACGAAATACATTTCCTGGGTAGCAAAAATGTCCAGGTACTTTTTGAGGGCAGTTTCAAACTTGGTCATAGATGAGGGAAATTCTTTACTTTAAATATAGATGAAACTGCGGATGACAAAAATGCCTTTGATAATATTTATGTTATGTATGCCAACCTGAGAGGGCGAAAGACTGCCTCAGGTACGGCTGTACCTACAGCCATAGATTCGATGTGAGCTTAATTCTTCAATCCTCACGAAATGAGGTTTGTGGAGAATTCATAAGCACACACAACGTTATTCGACTACCGTATATAATTTTTCTGAATCGGTGAGGGCGTAAGCCAAAGATACAGCATCAAAATTACTTGTGCTTGACTGGTAGCCGCATAAAAATATGCTTGACGGCGGTCCTAATATCCGCTTCAATATCATTCTTATGAGTGATCTCTTCCTCTGCCCAACCCCGCCATAAAAGCTTTTGAGTCTTTGTATCGTGCATTTCAATGAACAACATACCATTCACCGTTTCGTGGGCAATGAATTGGCCGCCGGTAGGGGACGGCACCGAATATGCGCCATAATATCCATACCCTCGCAGTTTTTCTTTTCGTACCGAAACATATGGATTCTGCGTGTAGTCGGTACGTTCCTGAACGTGTGTGTCGAAAAGAAAAACTGCGTCAGGATTTTCAGTATCAAGTTTGAAACCCCGTTTTTTGAGTTCAGCATTTGCTAATTCCAAAATTAACCCGGCGAATACCTTATCATCCTTACGCGAGTCCTCCTCGGCATCGCCCGGTTTTCCCCAGGCATACGTCTTGTAATTTTTAAGCTGGGCGTCCTTAGTTGTAGTAGAGCTCGTTTTAATGCCTCCGGAGCATGCAATCATGAAAACTATTAAACTAAGTGCTCCCGTAGTTGTGCGCATTGTTGAAGAGATGTGATTCATTTTACAGGGGTTTGATGTAAAAAGAAACTGCGGGCATGAGACCCGCAGCTTCGTAAGATATTAGTCGATCGTGAACTTAGTTGTTCAAGAAAGAGAATCCAACATTGAGGGTGAAATACGATTGATCTGAATCCAACTCGTTGCCGGCTTTAAAGCCATGGTTGTAGCGACCAGAGACATTAATTGCCGCTCCGTCAGTTAGATTATACAAGAATCCCACTTCAGGCGCCAGGGCAAAATTCCAAGCCTCCTGCTCCATTGTGTACAGGTTCATGTCCGTGTTTCTTCGTGTATAGATAGTTCCAACTCCAAGTCCAACGAAAGGGTTAAATTTTTCGCCTGGGCTGAAATAGTAGTTGGCGCCTAGAAGCATCGGAAAGTTGTTGCTATAACGGAATTGCTTCCCAGTAAGAGTTGATGTTCCTACCGTGTAGGATTCTCGAGTCAACTCTTCGTAAAATACATTCCATCCGAACGTTAGTCCGATACCGATGTTCGGCTGGACCATCTTTCTGAATTCAATGTTGGCACCTCTGAAACTTGCTTGAGAAACAAAGTCACCGAGGTCGCCCGTACCAAAACCCATTGAATAAGCAACGGTGAAGCTACTCTGTGCCTGTAATGCACCGCCGGCAAATAGCATTATAACGAATACTGATAATATCTTTTTCATAAGAGGGTGCATTAATTAAGTTTCAGGTAAGGAGATTGTTCAAACGCTTCATCGATAGCGTCAGTCACGCGAGAGATGTCATAGGCGTCGGTAAGTAGCCCATTTGCCACTGCAACCCATGCTGTTTGTGACTGATTGATTGGACTGTCGTTATCAACATTTGGATCAGACATCGTGATAATCATTGAGCCCGTTGTGTAGCTGCTAATAGTGTAAGATGGAGGATAATACCAGCCCCAACCGCCATAATATCCGCCATACCACCAATCATACCAATAACTGTAGAAATAAGTAGTAGACGAAAGGGCACCTGGTGTTACTACTACGTTGGGCTCATCACTGATGTCAACTTTGGTCCAACCCCTGGATTCAAGGTTGTCGTCAATTGCGGCCAATATGGGCGTAGCAAATATATCCTTCATGTAAATCCATGTCGTATCACCGTCTTCAATGTCCACATCGACCACGATCTTGTCAGGCATTGCATAGGTCTGCCTGGATTGAAAATCAAAATCCTGGTTGTAGGTCGTGTACGTTACATCCAGGTCCTCCACATACTCGGGCCCTGCTGGATAGCAACTCAGCAAAACAACGGGTATAACCGCCATTAGTAATAGTCTTTTCATAATAAGGTTATTTTTTGCGTCAAAAGTACTACAAAAATTAGAAATGCGTCCATGACTTTCTCAGATTTTCGATCAGGATGAAAAGTACACGGTGAATCATATTCGTAATGTTTGAATATGGATATTTGAAGTCTCAAGCGGTCAAAAACCCGGTCGTTCGGTATCGCGAAAATATTACAGTTATGAGAATCTTATTTGCCCTTATGTTGTTGCTTGCCGGTTATCCCATGCAGGGACAGGTGATCATCTCCTTATTACTGGGAGACAAACTGAATTCAGGACAAGTTGAATTCGGATTGGACGGGGGTATAAACTACCCCTCTATACGCGGACTCGAAGGTGGAGATGCCAGATCTACGTTCAATATTGGATTCTATTTTGACATAAAATTAAAAGATTCGGCGTGGATGGTTCATACGGGTGTACTAGTAAAGTCCACGATGGGCGAATCAAACCTCCCGACCTATTCACTCGGTGACCCTGATCTGGACAACTCATTTGCTGATGGTCGTGTAAAGAAAAAGATCAACTATTTCAATGTGCCCATCATGATGAAATACAAGATCAATAAAAGGATATATGCAGAAGCAGGTATTATGCCATCGCTGCGTGCGAAAGCATACGACATCTTCACCACGTCGGACAGCAACGGCGATCTAGAGTATACGTTGGATATTAGGGATAAATACCATCGACTCGATTTCGGATTGATAGGAGGCGTAGGGTACCGGCTTATGGGTGGTAATGGCATGAACCTCGGCGTTCGTTATTATCTTGGTCTGGTAGATATAACTATCGACGACACAACTCCCGATCAATATAACACTTCACTATACTTTAGCCTGGGAATTCCAATTGGCGCAGGAAAGGCAAAGGCCAGGGAAGGTCGCAAAAAGACCGAGTAAGTCATTAAGAAGACTCAAAACATTTCTCCGATATTCAACCATACGCCCCAATAATTATGGCTGAATCCCAGATCGACAGCAATGTTAGCATCTGAATACTTATTCATTTTAATTCGAACGCCAAAACCGGCCGCAGCCTGCCAGGTTCTAAATTGTTGTGTGTCGAACTCAGAAGCGGACGAAATATTTAAGAATGCGACCACGCCAAGCAAGCCATTGTCAGTGAGTTGATAGCGCTGCTCGGCCTCAAAATATAGCATTGCATTTGAACGATACCGTCCAGTTTGAAATCCCCTGCTGCTAATACCTGTATTGGGCACCCAGTTTGTTGCTGGTAAATCCAGATACGGTGTTTGGCCCTGTAATACCGTCCAGTAGTATGAGCGAACCGCGAGGATATGATCATATTTTTTGCTAAACCTTATATACTTACGTCCATCAACAAACAAGGAGGTATTGAAGTACGTGCTGCCCAGCCATTCCTCATTTCTCCTCAGAGTCAGTAGCGCATAGGCACCCCGGAGCGGATTGATGGCATTGGTCCTGGAATCATAAACTAAATTGATCGTGAAGCCTGATGAAGTTGTTGTGGTAATGGTTTCGTCGTAGCGACTCAGATGTCCCTCGCCGACATATTCCGTTTCATCTATATTGTAATGACGGTCGTAGTTATATCCAACACCCGCGAACCAATAATTAAATATTTTGAACAGTCCGGTTTGATATAGTCTTAAATAGTCCGAATCGATGAGTGATCTTTCCCACTCCGGACTATCGCCGCCAAGGCCCCACGAGTATTGCGGGAAGTGTGCAATTCTGTAATCAGCGATAAGATTGAAGATATTCCTTGAAAACCAGATATTGGGTCGAAGATATAGACCGTACCTGTCAACGAAGTTTGTATACGGAATAAGGTAGACGTTCGAAAGGTTCGTAACACTTGGATCACCGGCATAAAACGTTGCGTTTACGGCCGTGATAACAGCTTTACCACCACCCGGTACGTTAACGGCAGCAGGCAGCAACGAAAAATGCATCTTTCTATTCGACCTGTATTCACTTGCTGATTTTCGCTTTTTTTTGGCAAAAAGCAAGTCCACGATGTCCAGGTCTGTTGAGTCAGAGATCTGGGCAGAAGTCTGCAGGCATTGCGCCAGGATTAAACCGATTAGTATTAGCCTCGCCATTTGGGATTTAGGCTGAAGATAAAATTAAAAAAGCCATTTGAGATAATGGCTTTTTTGTTGTTTATCAAGTCAGTGGATCCGTTTGGCTGTGCAACTCTACTTCAGTTCGCCAATAAACGGAATTGCTTCAAAAATCTTTGTGCGAATTGCACTTAGGAAATATGCTTCCAACTGATAGAACTGCGCAGCAGGTTTAGCGCCGGCAACTTTTTCGATCTTTTTGTGATAGGTAGCTATCAGTTTGTCAGTTTCAGCACCAAGGCTGATGGTTTCGTTAATTATCTGCGATGTAGTAGCTTCATCGATGTTGGCATAGCTGTTTGCATACTTTTCAAGGATTGCAACACGCTTATGGCCTAAGGCTTTGCGTTTGGTTTCGTACTCATCGTACAGTTTCCAGAAAGCATCTTTTGGAGCTCCTTCGAGCTTAATGAATTCGGCAACAAGAGCCTTTTTCTCCTTTCCATACATCGACTGAATTAAGTCGATATCTTCCTTATTGGACTGCGCGAAAGAAATAAGAGGAATGCAAATCATTGCCAGTGAGAGTAGTTTTTTCATAGAAACGCTTGATTTAAGTTCTGAATAGTTTTGAAATGGAGGCCAAATTTAAATAAGCAGCTGTTGAGAAACCAAATAATAATCAGATATAAATCATTGGATTTGAATGGCATTGTAACAGCATTGGCGGTATCATCGGCATCCAGGCGGAATTCTTCGCGGAGATGGCGTTTTTTCTATTTTTTGTTGCGACATTTGGCCTGATCAGACATAATTCATTAACTGAAGTCTCTCTGCTTCAGATTTAATGGTTTGATATTTTGAAAATAAAAAGACCATGATGTATCACAGGATTATCTATTGCGCGATCGTTTGTTTACTTGTCGGCGTTAACTCATCTGCCCAGGATCTTCCATCAAACAGGCTTAAGCCCGGAACGCTTTATCACCCCGGCGATAGTGTAAAATCTCCCCGGCTTGGTCTATCGGCCAGGATTCCCGAAGGGTGGGAGGGAGTTTTGCCGCGAGACACAGAGGTGTTTCTATTAATGCCGAACACAAACATTGTTGGCGAGATGTTCATCGTCGTGAACGAGAAGCTTGATCTTGCAGGCCAACGTAAGCGTTGGGAAGCGGGGGCCGAACTTGCTCCAGGTTTGAAGCTTCAGGTTGACGGTGGTATCACGGTCCGCGACGGCGATATTCTAAGTGCGAACGGCAAAGCAGTGGGCGCCCAGGCCAATGCGCAAAACCGTGCCTACCTGGAAGCCAGGTGTAGCCCTCACGGATTCTGTGTCGTCGTTCTTGCTATCACGGACAATGCTTCCCTTGAGCGTGTAAAGCAGGGGTTGCAAGCATTCATGAGCAGTACTTCATTCAAGAAACCGTCGACAGATTCTCCCTATAAAAACTTTGACTGGAAACCCTTTCTGTCTGGAAAAATTTTGTTGGGAATAAATCAAGAAGAAGGCGGAACAAAGGAAGATGAAGTTGACCTCTGCTCAGATGGTACTTTTGAATCAAGGATCACTAGAACCGGCGTATTCAAAGGACAAGCAAAAGGATATCAAGGAAAAAAACGGGGCACATGGGACGTAAAGAGCAATGGTGAAAAAGCGACGCTTACGTTTACTTTTGAAAAACTTGACCCGGTTGAAATCGAACTGTTAGCTAAAGACGAAGAGATATACATCAAGGGAGCGCGCTATTTTGTTGGAGAAAGCGAAAGGTGCAAGAAATAGAATAGCATGATGAAATTGTTAAAGAAGCCGATATCCCTGGTGGCGATTTCGGTTATTATATTGGGATGCGACGCATCTAAAGACGGTAAGCCCGGTGGAGACTTAGCCGGCAATTCCAACGGATCACATAACGACAAAAGCAACCCTCCGGGTATGGTATGGATTCCTGGCGGCGAATTTACCATGGGAACAGACGACCCGGAATCATATCAGTATGAACGGCCAGCGCACAGGGTCCGCGTTGACGGATTTTGGATGGATGTCACTGAAGTCACCAATGCCGATTTTAAAAAGTTTGTAGACGCTACCGCATATGCTACCACAGCGGAAAAGAAGCCGGAATGGGATGACTTAAAAAAACAACTTCCGCCTGGGGCACCTAAGCCAGCGGAATCGATACTTGTTGCAGGATCATTGGTATTTTCGCCTCCTGCATATACAATTTCACTCGACGATTATTCGCAATGGTGGTCATGGCGCAATGGGACGGACTGGAAACATCCGGAAGGGCCCGGAAGCTCCATTGAAGGTAAAGACAACTTTCCGGTTGTTCATATTTCCTACGATGACGCATTAGCTTATAGTAAGTGGGTGGGCAAGCGTCTTCCGACAGAAGCTGAATGGGAGTTTGCATCACGCGGGGGCCGGGAAGGTCAACGCTTTAGCTGGGGCAACGAGTTTAATCCCGGAGGACGTTTTATGGCAAATACTTTTCAGGGCGTTTTCCCCTCGACAAATTCTGGAGATGATGGTTTCGTTGGAAATGCACCAATCAAATCTTTTCCTCCTAATGACTATGGCCTGTATGATATGATTGGCAACTGTTGGGAATGGACCAGTGACTATTACAACGTCAACTATTACGATGAACTTGCCCGGAAAGGTTTGGCAATAAATCCTACCGGCTCGTCAAAACCCTACGACCCAAATGAACCCTATGCAGTCAAACATGTCACACGGGGTGGGTCTTTTTTATGTGCTGAAAATTATTGCGTGAACTACAGGCCAAGTGCCCGCCAGGGTTCTGCCTTTGATAGCGGTATGTCCCATATTGGTTTTCGGTGCGTTGCAACGCCAGATATGGCAAAATAACCGCATACTTTTGATAGTGATTTGATGCCGTTACGCCTTTCCGGATAGAGCGTTTGTCATTGCTTTTTGGGCAATTTCCCCACCTTTCCCAAGCAAACCTTTTTTGAATATTAGCGTTGTGTTTGCCAGTCCATGGTTCATTAGTATAAAACTATCGACTATCAAACTATGGACCATGGACCATCAAACTATGGACTTTAAACCATGTTCGACTGGATCATCAAATTCAGAAATAATTATAAAAATCGATACAGGGTCGGATATAAAAGAGGCGTCTATCTCTTGTGGTTGGAAGTAAGTTTTGGACTTGTGATGGTCGTGTTCATGATGATTTTGGTGAAAATTTTTCTTGATTGATAATTTATATGTTATCCAAATTAGAAGGCAATCAAAGTTTAGTGCGTGAGTTGTAATGCCCAAGTACAGACTTTGAGATTTTGGGTTAAAAGAAGATGGCCGGTCGGTGACCGGCTTCTTTTTTTTATGGTGATCCATTTATAAACAACATCTCGACTCTGACATTTATTTAAGGCGCCAAAGGTGGCTTTCCTAAGATGAGGTATTTTAAGTAAATTTAATGTTAAGGAGTCTGTCTTGGGTAAGGGACATTGACAAAACGCCGCCATTGCTCTGATACCTTGTAGGAAGACAGCTAAAACATGATGAGAAAGTTCTTTACAATTGGTCACTTCCGATTCATTCCGTTTGTCTTAGTTCTCACAGCGTTGCAAGAAAACATTGTAGCGCAACCTTCGACGTTGTTAGAAAAGAATATAATTTTTGATCAGGTCCGACAAGAACTGGGCCTGACGCAAGCCACCATTAACTGTGTACTTCAGGACCGTGAAGGCTACTTATGGGCAGGTACCTGGTCCGGACTTTTCCGATACGATGGATACTCCACCACAGTCTATCATTCCAGCCGTGATGCAGGAAAAATTAAAAGTAATAAGATCACAACGCTATTTGAGGATGCCAACGGAAGGTTGTGGATTGGGACGCACATGGCAGGATTGTTTCTATATAACAGGGGCGACGATACATTCACAAACTATTCTCATGACCCAGCCAATCCGGAAAGTATAAGCAGCAACAATATCTCGTCCATCGAAGAAGATAAAGAAGGAAACCTCTGGGTCGGTACCGAACATGGCCTTAATTTATTCGATGGTACGCGGAATAAGTTTCAAAAGTTTTTCCATTCCGAAAGTGACTCATCCTCATTAAGCTTCAACTTTATTAACCATCTCTACTACTCCTCGGCCAATGAACTTTGGATAGCTACAAATTCAGGAATAAACCGGTTGGTCAAGGCCGGCAATACCTACAAATTCGAAAGATATTTTCTTCCTAATACCACAAATCCGCATGACCTGCGGAATTTCATCTTTCAGATAAGAGAACTGAATATTGATGGAAAGCGCTCGATCTGGTTCAGCACAATGAAAGGATTAGGCAAATGGGACAACGGGGTAATACAAAGTTTTACAGTCCCAGGCAAACCTTCGCCATACAGTTTTATCAGATGTATTCTCCCTGTAGAAAGAACGAATCCATTTATTATTACAGGGTCGGAAATGGGACTTCATTTCTTTGACGTAAAAACCGGAGCATTCAAAAAGTTTCTAAGCAATGAAGAAGCTTCAGGTAATCTCACTCAGAGTACGATTACGGCACTTTACATTGATAGAGGGGGTGTGCTTTGGGTCGGCACAAAACGTGGTTTGAATAAATTTGACAGCTACGCAAAAAATTTTGAGGCCTATAAGACCACGATGTTCGACGCGGCAAAGAACATCATTACCGGTCTTCAGGAATCAGAGATGGGCGGGTATTGGGTTTCTACAGTAGGGGGCGGGTTGTACCGATTGCAGAATGGCTCGTTTCATTCGATACGCATTCCTAAGTCTGATAACCATGAGTTTGCAAACTTCATTCAGACAATGATTGTGGATTCCAGGGGAAATATTTGGCTGGCAACGGCTGGGTCCGGGTTGTACAGATTCAACGAAAAGAATTATAACAAAAACAATGCTACCGTAACCTCATTCGACCACTTCCACACAAAATCCAAGTCCGCACTGAATAACGACTTTGTCATGTCGTTGGAGGAGGATGTAAATGGAAACATTTGGGTGGGCACGTGGGGTGGTGGCCTTAACAAGATCACTCCTGATGGTCAAGTCTTTCAATATAACCAGCCTGAGTTGAAGAAAGTACCGTTAGTTGCATTGCATGCTGATCTGTCCGGTACCCTGTGGGTGGGAACACGCGGCAACGGACTGTATCGTGTCAAAACCAGAGATCAGGAAGTGGATATCGAAATTTTTCAACAAGGAAAGGATTCGACGAACTCACTCAGTAACAATGTTATAAATGCGATCTATGAAGATCACGGTGGAAAACTTTGGATAGGGACAGATGACGGATTAAATTCCTTTGACAGACGGACAGAGAAGTTTTCTGTAACGGAGATAAAAGGCTCCGGCAAGTCGGTTATAGTAAGTATTCTTGAGGATGATTTCGGAAAGCTTTGGCTTGCGAACTGGGACGGTTTGACTTTGATTGATCCAATGGATCCGGAATACATCAAAAACTACGATGCACATGACCGCGTACTGGGTGGTTTCTTTTACAGCAACGTTTGTTTCAAAGATTCACACGGACGGTTATTGTTCGCTGGTTCTGACGGATTTAATATCATTAATCCGGCTTCCTTAGCAGGCAACCCAAATCAAGGTCCGCTGGTTATACAGAATTTTCAAGTCTTGAACCAGCCAGTCCCTTTCGGCAAACATTTTAATGATCGGGTTCTGCTGGATAAGCCAATTTCTCAGGCGGACGTAATTACCTTGAAGCATTTCGAAAATACTATATCATTTGAATTTGCAGCCCTCGACTTTGCAGCACCTGATAAACTACGGTATGCCTACCAGTTGGACGGATTGGACAAAGACTGGACCTATACCGACGCGTCAAGGAGATACGTGAATTATACCAACCTGAATTATGGTAAGTATACGCTGAAAGTGCGGGCGACAAATAATGAGGGCGTTTGGAATGAGAGGGTAAGTGAAATAAACATAGTCATCTTGCCGCCCTGGTGGAAGACACAGTGGGCGGTAATGCTCTACGCAATTGGCGCGATGTTAGTTCTGTATGGATTCCGGAAGTTGATATTAATGCGTGCAAACTTTATTCACGATATAAAGCTCGAACGGGTTCAGCGTGAGAATATGGAAAAGCTGAATCGAGCCAAGCTGCAATTCTTCACGAACATATCCCATGAATTCAGGACTCCATTAACCTTGATCCTGGGACCAGTACAAAGTTTGTTTGAATCGGGAACCGGAAGCAAGATCATCCGTGATCAACTCCATAGCATAAACAATAATGCCCAAAGATTGCTCAGGCTTGTTAATCAGTTACTCGACTTCCGGAAGGCTGAAAGCGGCAATCTCAAGCTTGAAGTGTCAGAGGGTAACGTCGTAAAGTTTCTGAAAGAGATCAAGCTTTCATTCGATGGCCTCGCCGAACAAATGATGATTGACTTCCGTTTTTATTCGTCCTCAAATGTCATTAAGGCTTGGTTCGATCGCGATCAGTTTGAGAAGATCATGTTTAATCTTTTGTCCAATGCTTTCAAACATACACCGGAACAAGGCACGATAGCGGTGCGGATCGTTGAAGGAAAGGATGACATCACAATCGCAGTGGAAGATTCGGGAAAAGGAATTAAACCTGAACATTACGAAACAATCTTTCAGACTTTTTTCAGCTACGACGAAGACCGGCACCACACGGGCACAGGTATCGGCCTCGCTCTCACAAAAAGTCTTGTCGATGCACATCATGGTACGATAAGTGTCGAGCGCACTGAGGATCAGGTGACTCGCTTTAGTGTTAAGTTATTGCGTGGGAATGACCATTTTGATCAGTCAGAACTGTCGCAGGCATCGATAGATGTTGAACAAATTGAATTTTATCCTGTGGTTTCTCCCGGGACATTGTTCGAAACAGAGCCTGAAACGGATCGGCTGCTTCAGCGGACCGAAGATCAGCCTAAGCTCATGATAGTTGAAGACAACAATGAAGTGCGTGCGTATATCAAATCCATTTTCGTAAATGACTTCGTTATTCTTGAAGCCGAAGACGGAAAAGAAGGGTTATCGTTAGCACTGGAAGAAATACCGGATGTAATAATAAGTGACGTTATGATGCCAATGATGGATGGCATCTCAATGACTCGGCACATAAAATCTGATGCAAAGACTTCACATGTTCCGATCATTCTTCTTACCGCACGGACCTCGCTTATTTTTAAGGTTGAAGGCCTCGAGACAGGTGCAGACGATTATGTGAACAAACCTTTTAATCCAAAAGTATTGCAGCTGAAGGTCCGGAATCTTATAAAAGCGCGTGAGACAATGAGAAAGGCTTTCCGTGATAATGATACACTTTCTATCGAACCGCGCCGGTTAACGCTTACTTCCACGGACGAAGAATTTGTACAAAAGGTCTTAACCAGTATTGAAGAAAACATGAGCAACGCCGATTATTCTGTCGAGGAGTTGGGTATGGATGTGGCCATGAGCCGCATGCAGCTATACCGCAAGTTAAAGGCGCTCACGGGACAGTCAGCAAATGAGTTCATTAGGACAATTCGGCTAAAAAGAGCAGCACAAATGCTGGAGCAAAATCAGCTTACCATCGCAGAAATTACTTATGAAGTCGGGTTCAACGACCTCCAGTATTTCAGAGAATGTTTTAAGAAACTCTTTGGAGTGACACCGTCCGAGTATACACAGAAGCGCATCAGAGACACGATTGCCGATTAATATCCGTCCCTAGTCGGGAATTCCGTATCATTCAAGGATCACGCGCTTTAAGTAGTAAACGTCTGGATCGACGATAGGAGTAATATCACTTCGAACTGTTACTCCTTTTTTACCAACCATAATTCGTTCAGTCCCATTGCTAGTTTGGATGTCGAGAGGTAGCGGGTCGGTAAAGTTTAATAGCTTTATCAAATAGTCAGTATTACCAGTTTGCTTAACACCAATATCAAGTTTGTTCGTTGTTCGTAAATAAAGATGAAAGACCGGCTTAAGGTTCATACCGGAAGCCTGACTGAATACTCCCTCAACATCGTCTGTGGTTATGAAATTGTCATAGGTAAACCTTGCATCAGTGGCTAGCTTTTTAAGGGTTGGGAAAAAGATTTCGTCCCCGATAATGTATCGTAGCGTATGCATAAAGAACGCGCCCTTGACATAAATGTCATACTGATAGACGGCATCCGCATCCACATCACTTCCTGGAATTATGGGTTTTAGATTAGACGTGCCCCTTGCAGTTTCTTTCATTTGCTGGAGATAGGCCTCCTTTCCGGCGTAGTCTAACGTGTACAGTCTATCGGCGAAGCTGCAAATTCCTTCATGGATCCACATGTCTGACCAATCTTTAACAGTGATTTTGTTACCCCACCACTCGTGACCCAGCTCATGTAGCAAAAGCCAGTCAAAGTCTTTTCCTCCGGAAACGGTATACCTGAATTTGTTGCCGTAAGCATTCAAAGTCTGATGTTCCATCCCTAAGTGGGGAGTTTCGCAAATTGCAATTTTGTCTTTAGGCCATGGGTAGGGTCCAAAGTACTTTTCCTCCAGTTTCATGCAACGTTCCAACGCGTCAAGTAATCGGTTTGCTTTATTTTCATGTACGTTGAGAACATAAAATTGGAGCGGGATCTTGTCTCCGCTGACAGAAGTGAATGATCTCGTAACTACTTTGTACCTACCAATGTTAAAAAGAATGCTATAGTTGTTAATGGGGTATGAGGTCGTCCAGTGAAAGGTTCGTTTATGACCTTTCTTAACGTTGCTCTTGAGCGAACCTGGACCAGCGACATACAAATCATCCGGAACGGTTATGATGAGATCAGCTCCTTCGTTGGGTTCGTCACTAGGGTGATCCTTGCAGGGAAAATAGATTTTAGCGCCTTCACTTTGACAGGTAATGGCGACCCAGGGATGCCCAAGCGAATCTTGCGCCCAGGTAAATCCGCCCACCCACGGAGGATTTTTGGATACACCGGGTTTTCCTCCATACTCGATTTTTACAGTCGCTTTTGCGTCGGTCAACGGCGAGGCTGGTGAAATTCTGATTAAGTCGTTCTCATGTGTAAAGGCAGCTGGCTTGTTGTTTACCCACACTTTCCTTACTTCAAGCAGACTAACCAAATCAAACACCAACGTCTGGGTGAATTGCGAAAGGGCAACTTCAATTTCTGTCGTACCATCAATCGACTGCAGAACGGGATCCACCGCAAGTTTAATGGTATAGTGCCTTACATCCATTATGGCCTGCTCTGGTTTCAGAATTCCTCCGGACTTAAGATCCTGTCCAGCGCCAAGGAATGGTGCAATCAGGAACAGCGCTAAAAAACGATATCGCATCTTATCAACAGACCACGCGGTTTATTTCACTTCCTTGATCTTTGTGAAGGCTGTACGGAAACTATTCCAAGGAGTATTTTCTCCTGCTTTTTCATCCTTGATCTTTCCATAAAATCCATCCATAAAATTGTCTGGACCTGACCAAACTGTCTGGACTATTCCCTGAAAATTATTCTGCATGTTTGTGGCTGATTCCCTTCTAAACCGCACCATGTCATCGACCTGGACCGCGGCAACCTTTGGATTCCTCCAGGGACAAGTAACAACTTTAAATCCCTTCATTGCAAAATAAACTGCAGTTTTGTCGGCTCGTTCATAATGCCAGTCGCAGATCATAACATCTTTTGGAATAAGGTCAATGGCGCGATGCGTATTGTTCATGCTGGCTTCCCACATCCCCATTCCTGTCGCTTTACCGTCGAGCAATCGATCACCCCATATCCATAGCTCACGGTTCTTGCTGGCAAGGTGGTTCCGGATCTTGGTAACTTCTCCCGCAAATAGATCGGCTTTATCAAGGCCACCACAACGCGGACATTTCGTATCACCAATATAAAACACTTCGTCCATTCCAGCGTGAAACGCATTGGTTTCGAAAACATCACATATCTCATCCATTAAAGAAAAAACTACCGCGTGCACTTCCGGATGCAGGGGACAATAACTCTTGCAGTACAAACCGTCTGCATTAGGCCATGAATATTTCTCAGGCATCTTAACATGCGGGGTTTCGTCAAACTGTGGATACACTCGCAGCAGGTTTCCAATCTTTCCGGCCCACGACTGATGCCCCAAAAGATTGATCTGAGGTATAAGCCTAATCTTATTTGCACGGCAGGCCTCTACAATTTTTTTAACGTCTGCTTTGGACAAGGCAACACTGTCACGCAGCTCAGGATGGCTCTCGAATTGGTAATTGTAATCGACCCGAAGAATTAACGTATTGACCTGGCGTGTCGCAAGTTCCTCTTTAATGAATTTCACAAAGGTGTCGACAGAAGATGGCTTTGGTGCACCAACGCAAAAACCGCGAATGGGCATGAGAGCGTCGATGTTTGATTGAGCGATTGTAGCTCCCACTGATAACATCAGTAAGGCGGCGGCAAAGAAATAGTGAAAAAGCTTTTTCATAGGATTGGGGGCGTTGTTGATCTGGTTTATCGAATATTGAAAAATATAAAATGAGTGAAACCCATTAAGGCAATACTTTTTAAATGGAAAAGAAGGGTGAGTGACGGTGTAAGCTTTATGTGTTTTTCGACACATGAGCAAATCAAGCGTGCAACAGGAATACGGTCAAAGTCTTTGGTCCGTGAGCCCCGAGAACCAGCGACTGCTCAATATCGGCAGTCTTTGATGGTCCAGCGATAAAGGTTCCGAAACTATGATTAGAAGAACCAAGGAGCTCATAAGCATCCTGCATGGACTCGCACACCTTTGATGCATGAACCACCAGCACGAGATGTTCACAAATAAAAGGCAGGACCCTGTCACCCATGTTTTCTTCAGTTATCCAGACTGCTCCATTTTCCGCAACGGCGAAGTGACCGGCAAGGATTGAAACAGTTACATTCTCCAGCATCCGTGGGTCCTTTTCAAGATCACCATTTTCGTGACTACTTCTCAGTTGCGGAATGAGACTGACCCGGCGTGTTGATTGAGGGAACCGTTCGCGAAGATGTGAGTCGATCTCGTTCCATGACATCGCATCAATCGACGTTCCTCCGATGTTCCCCAATGACCTTACAAATTTCTGAATGCTTTGAGAAGATTCAGAGGGTTCATTCTTCAATTCTGGAAGAGCCGAAGATGGCGGCTGATTTTTCTGTATCCGTTCTAATATCTTTTCCCGGCTATTCATTTTTTTTCCTGTTTTCCGAATACCATTTATTGAAAGATTTCGCGGGTGGTTCAGGCATTTCACGTTGTCGATACCATGGGTTGAGCCTGTTGTTTATTATGAAGGGTAAATTATCAAGCAGCCAGCGAAATACGCTTCCAGCGGATGCATATAGGCTAGGAGTGGAGAGTACTTTGGCCATCCCTTGCATACTCGCTTTTTTCATAGGACCTGCATGATCATTTTGAGTGAGAACCTGACGCCACTTATAGAGTTGGTCATGGATATCGATCTTCACGGGACATACGTGGGAACAGGATCCGCATAACGTTGACGCAAATGGAAGGTCGGCGTGTTTCTTCATATCCAGTCCTGGCGCCAGGATAGCACCTATCGGTCCGGCTATCGCATAATGATAGCTATGGCCGCCGCTTCGTCTGTAAACTGGACATGTATTCATGCACGCACCACAACGAATACACTTTAGCGCATTCCTGAAATCAGCACTAGCTAGTCGATCGCTCCTTCCATTATCAACAAGCACAATGTGCATAACCTGTCCCTCCCTGGGGCGCCTGAAATGGCTGGAGTATGTTGTGATAGGTTGACCAGTTGCGCTTCGCGCCAAAAGCCGCAAAAAAATGCCGAGGTGCTTTCGTTTGGGGATGATCTTCTCAATCCCCATACACGCAATATGGACATCTGCCAGTTGCACACCAAGATCTGCGTTCCCCTCATTAGTGCAGACCACAACTTCTCCAGTCTCAGCGACCGCAAAGTTAACTCCGGTTATTGCCAACCTGCTGGTCATAAAATGCTGACGTAGATGTAACCGCGCTGCAGTCGTTAAGAACTGCGGGTCATTATTGCCTTCAGGTGTACCAAGATGCAGACTGAAGAGATCGCCTATCTCTTCTTTTTTCCAGTGAATGCACGGCAAAACAATGTGACTTGGAGGCTCGCCTGCGAGTTGCACAATCCGTTCGCCAAGGTCTGTATCTATAACATCGATACCTTTAGAGTGTAGATATTCATTTAACTGGCACTCTTCGGTGAGCATGGATTTGCTTTTCACAACATGTTTAATACCTGCACTATGAATGATTTCGTAAACGATCTTGTTGTGTTCTTCTGCATTAGAAGCCCAATGGATGTGTACACCATTGTCACGAGCATTCTTTTCAAATTCCAATAGATAGGAGTGGAGATTGCTCAGTACATTATTTTTTATCTGAGAGGCCAATTCACGGAGTTGCTCCCATTCGGGTATCTGCCACGCTGCCTTATCACGTTTCTTTCGAATAAACCACAATGTTTCATCGTGCCAATCCACACGGGGTTCATCCTTGTTGAACTTTTCGGCAAGTGTGGCGTGATCCGGGGTGGGGGATCCCGATGTCTTTTCTGCTGCCATTACTTGCCCTGGTTTAAAATTTCTGCAATGTGTATCACTTTGGTCGAACTCCGCTGTCGTTTCAAGATACCTTCGAGATGCATCAGACAGGACATGTCACTCGCCGTGATGTACTCAGCTCCATATTGAATATGATCAGCAACCCGGTCTTTACCCATTTTTACAGCAACTGCCTCTTCACTGACGCTGAAGGTCCCGCCGAAACCGCAGCATTCATCCTTGCGGTCAAGTTGAATAAGCTCCAATCCTTCCACCATACGCAACAGGTGCTCGGGTTTGGAAAATCCTGGCGCGATCAATTCTGTCATTTGTGAAAGTCGTAAGCCCCGCTGCCCATGACAGCTTTGATGTAATCCTACTTTGTGATAAAACTTTGAAGGAACATTTTCCACTTTTAGTATATCCGTGAGAAATTCGGTGAGTTCAAATATGTTTTGCCTGATTTTAATAGAATCGCTCTCGTGTGAGGTGGAATGAAGGTGATCTTTGATGTGCAATACACAACTTCCGGAAGGGGATACAATATAGTCGTAACCTGAAAAGTTTTTGATAAAAAGGTCGTTACATGGTTCGGCTAAGTGCTCAAATCCTGCATTCGCCATCGGTTGTCCGCAGCAAGTTTGATTCTCAGGATATGAAACAGTTACGCCATACTTTTCCAATAATTCCAGGGTTGCAATTCCAACCTGAGGATAAAATTGGTCGACGTAACAAGGAATAAATATAGCAACCCTCATATTACCTTCACGCTATGTCATTTGTGGTGTTGATAGAGTAATAATAGCGGTTATTGATGAAGTTTGAAATAGTCGATAGTTAGTTAGTCCATAGTCCATGGTAATTGGTAGATAGTTTCATGGTTTGTTGGTCGATAGTCCATAGTCGATGGTTGGTGATCGGTGGGCTAGCTTGTTCGCGACCTTTGCGGCTTAGACTTGGCCCTACTATCAGCCAGCACCAACTAACTATGGACTATCGACAATCGAGTTGCACATTATCAAACAGCACGAGTTAACCATCGACTATCGACCATGGACCATGGACTAAAGGAGAGGCTCGATCACTTTCAACACATTGCCAGCAACGATCTTATGACCCTCGACATTCGGATGTATGCCATCAGCGATATTCAACTTCTCATTACCTGCTACGTCCTGAAGCAGGAACGGAATAAGGGTCGCATTATTTTTCTTCGCCAGGTCGGGAAAAATCTTGCGGAAACTTGCCGTGTAATCCTGGCCCATATTAGGAGGGACGAGCATACCCGCGATCACTATCCTAGCTTTAGGATATTTCGTCTTCACTTTATCAATAATAGCCTGTAGATTCTTCTGTGTTTGATCCAACGGTAGTCCCCTTAATCCATCGTTTGCACCAAGCTCAAGAACAAACATATCAACGGGCTGTTTAAGCACCCAGTCCAAGCGATTTAAACCTCCTGCCGAAGTCTCGCCGCTGAGACCGGCATTCACCACTTTAGTTGGTTTACCCTTCTGATTTAGATTTTTTTCGATAACAGCGGGGAATGCTTCATCCGTTGATAACCCATAGCCGGCAGTAAGACTATCACCATAAAAGAGAATTACTTTGGAAGCTGGCGTCTGAAATAGCGCCAGGAATGAAATAATTAGCAGCTTTTTTACGACCATAGACATAAACTCTGTTGGCTTTTCTTTGAAACTGAAACAATTTTAGCGTAATAACGCTTTATAATCATAATTGGTCTAAACAAAAATCATGTCAACATCCATTCTTCAGGCTGAAAATCTCACAAAAATTTACCGTTCAGGTGGAAAGGAGCTAACTGTCTTGGATAACGTTTCGTTTTCAGTCGGTCAGGGAGATTCGCTGGCGATTATCGGACCTTCTGGAAGCGGTAAGACTACGCTCCTGGGTCTTTGTGCCGGGCTTGATACCGCCACCTCAGGTACGTTGTCATTAATGGGATTCAAACTGAATGTCATGGACGAAGACGACCGCGCCTACCTGCGCAATCAATACGTAGGATTTGTATTTCAAAATTTTCAATTGCTTTCGACACTCACAGCATTGGAAAATGTTATGGTGCCCCTCGAGTTAAGAGGTGCCAAGGATGCTTCACGAAAGGCTAAAGAACTTCTGGCCAGGGTAGGATTGAGCGATCGGTCTCATCACTACCCTTCGCAGCTTTCGGGGGGAGAACAGCAGCGTGTAGCCATGGCGCGCGCCTTTATCACTGATCCCAAGATACTTTTTGCTGACGAACCTACGGGAAATCTCGATGAAGAAAACGCGAACCACATCAGGGAACTATTGTTTGGCATGAACAAAGAAAAGGCAACAACATTAGTACTCGTCACGCACAACCTTGAGCTCGCACAACGTACCAGACGTATTCTTCGAATGCGAGGGGGTAAGCTTGAAGAAGAAATACATCAAATGCAACCGGTCTAATGCATATCATCACATGATCGAATACATTATAAAGCTCAAGCGGAATACCAAGTCAATTTTTCGGGACCGTTGGGTTTGGGTTATGGCCTGGCGAGACGCAAGGCACAATTTTTCCAGGTTGTTGTTGTTTACAGCTTCCCTAATAACCGGTATAGCTGCCGTTGTGGCCCTGGATTCATTTAGTCATATCATGGAAAACGATATTGACCGCAACGCCAAGGAACTTGTGGGGGCCGACCTGGTCATCAACGGTGACAAAAAATTTGGAAAGGAGTTACTTGCCATTTTTGATTCGACACGACTCGATCAGGCTTCAGAAGCTGACATGGCATCGATGGTACTGTTCCTGCACAATGGCCAATCACGCTTGATTCGTCTTGTTGCCTTTGATGGTCCTTTTCCTTTTTACGGTCAGATAGAAACACAACCAACTGATGCTTACGAAAAGATCAAAACCGGCCGGTACGCAATGTTGGATGAAACCCTTGCGAGTCAGTTTGAAGTAAGCTCAGATGATTCCCTTCGCCTGGGGAATACGGTATTTAAGGTGGCCGGTGTGGTATCAAATATTCCGGGTGGTGGCGGTATTATGGCATCGTTTACTCCGTCGATTTATATTTCGATGAAGGAACTGGACTCGACAGGATTGGTCCAATACGGAAGCCGGGTGAATTATAAGCGTTTTTTTAAAACTGCAACCAATGAGGATACTGATAAACTAATCAAAGACATTGAACCGTCACTTAAGAAGTTTGGATATTCTTATGACACAGTACAGGAACGCAAAGAGGGCTTAGGTGAAGGATTTCTCTCTGTGTATAGGTTCTTTTCCCTTCTCGCTTTTGTTGCTTTAGTGTTGGGATGTATTGGAGTGGCTAGCTCCGTCCATATTTATGCCACCGAAAAGCGAGAAGAAGTTGCAGTCCTTCGGTGTGTTGGGTCTTCAGGTTGGCAGGCATTCAATATTTTCTTCATTCAGATCTTCGTCTTAGGAATCCTTGGAAGCATCGTCGGATCTTTTCTCGGAATCGGTATCCAGCAGCTCGTTCCCATTTTGTTAAAGGGTATACTTCCTTTTAAAGTTGAATTTTCCGTGTCATGGATTTCGTTGTTAATGGGTATCCTTATCGGAGCATTAGTTTCTGTACTTTTTTCAATCCTTCCGCTTGTGTCGGTCCGCTTTGTGCCGCCACTTTCGGTATTGCGAGCGGGGGCAGAACCATCAACGAAAGTATCTAAGACAAAGATTGTTGCCATAATACTTATTGCCATCTTCCCTTTGGCTTTTGCTGCCATTCAGACAAAGAACCTGATGACAGGGGTCTTCTTCTTCTTGGGTCTCGCTGCCGCCCTTGGTTGCCTGACGGTAGTGGCCATGGCTCTTCTTTTTCTTGTGAGGCGATTCTTCCCAACTGGTGCAGGCTTTATCTTGAGACACTCCCTGTCAAGTTTGTTTCGCCCTAATAATCAAACTCGCGTACTGCTTGTTACTATCGGCCTGGGTGCATTTATAATATCAACCCTGAACATCGTTGAAGAAAGCATGCTGGGGCAAGTTGAATTCACAGGTCAGTCCAATCAATCGAATACCATTCTCTTTGACATTCAACCTGGACAAAAAGACGGCGTGATCAAGTTGATGGAAGATAACAAATTGACCGTAAACCAAGTAGTTCCGATTATCACGTGCAGGCTAAGCGAACTTAAGGGAAAACCAATCGAGATTCTTGCAACGGACACACTAGACAAGATCCCCAACTGGGCACTTCGCAGAGAGTATAGGATAACGTATAGAGATAGTCTCCATCATTCTGAAGAATTGATAAAAGGGGAGATGCACCACAAGAAAACGGGAAGAGATTCTGTATGGGTGACTATTTCTGAAGGTATGGAAGAGTCCCTTGATGTAACTATCGGCGATTCACTCGTGTTTGATATTCAGGGCGTTCCTTTGAAAACACATATTTCCGGTATCCGAAAAGTGGATTGGCCCAAAGATCCTCCCAACTTTATCTTTGTATTTCCAACAAACGTCCTTGAGAATGCACCACAGATTTTTGTGACCACCACCCGTATCGATGAGCAACAGAAAGCCAATGCCTTTCAGCAACAGTTGGTGCTTCAGTATCCCAATGTGTCATTGATTGATCTAAGGTTGATTCTTAGCACGGTTAATGGACTCTTTCAAAAACTGGGGCTAGTGATTCGGTTCCTTGCACTCTTTAGTGTGATTACAGGCCTGATCGTATTGGCAGGTGCGGTGATCAACAGTAAATTTCTCCGAATAAAAGAGAATGTCCTGCTTAGAACCATTGGTGCACGTACACGCCAGATCATAAAGATAACGCTGATAGAGTACGCTTGGTTAGGACTGTTCTCTGCTCTCACGGGTATGATACTGTCGTTAGGTGGAGGATGGCTTCTTACGAAATTCTTTTTTGAGATTACATTTGCATTTGATTGGGTAGAATTGCTTGTGATCAGCTTTGGAGTAGTATTCCTTACGGTACTGATCGGATGGTTTAATTCGCGCGAAGTAATTAACACTCCACCGTTACAGGTTCTGCGACGAGAAGGATAAGGTCTATTTCCTGCTTGCGTGGGTTGTCGAATTGACCGTACTAATTTCAATTCTTCTGTTTATTTCCCTTCCTTCATGCTCATCGTCGTTGGAAACTAACGGCCTGGAAGCACCGTAGCCTTTAACTGCAAGGCGGTGGGGATCAATGCCTCGTTTCGTAAGGAACTTTGCTACTGCATTAGCTCGCGCGATTGAAAGCGCACTATTGAGGAGAACACTGCCTGTGTTGTCCGTGTGTCCTTCTATGAGAATATTCATTTGGGCGTCCTCAGCAAGTAGACCATACACGTGTTCTAGCTGCGCAAGCGATTCGTTAGTCAAAATATCTTTGCCGATATCGAAGAATAAGAATTTGCGGGAAAGATTAGGATCGGTATCAGGAATCGACGGTTGCTTTGTTGTTGAAAGGCTGCGACTCGCGTCTTCAGCTGGTTGGTTCTCGGCCGATTCCTCAAGAGAAGGTTCAACTACTTCTGCCGCAATTACATCAGCAAGTTGCTGTTGCGGCTCAACAAATGTTAAGGTGTAGATCTCGGCATTTCCTTCCTCACGCAAGGTTGAAAAGTATGCCCGTCTTCGATCGGGGGTCATTGCGAAAAAACTATCGTCTTCAACTGAATTTATTGGATAACCTAGATTGACAGGCTTTTGCCATTTGCCATCCTTGAACTCGCTTTTGAAAATGTCTGTACCGCCCATGCTTGGATGACCGTCCGAAGAAAAATAGAGGGTTGTTCCATCCGGATCCAGTGCAGGAGAATCTTCCCGTCCAATTGTATTGATGACCGGACCAAGGTTGTTGGCTTTGCCCCAATCACCTGTTGGATCCATTTCGCTGACGTAAATGTCGAGGTTACCGAGACCGCCTTCGCGATTGCTGCTGAAATACAACTGATTTCCGTCATCCGATAAGAAAGCTGACGTTTCCCACGACATCGGTTCGTTTATATTCTTATTTAACGCAACAGGCTTAGTCCAACCTTCGCCTTCCGCTTTTGATACGTAAATGTCGCCGCCGCCATATTCATAATAAAGCACCAACGTCTTGCCATCAGGCGAAAGCGACGCAGCAGCATCATTGAATTCGATATTTATGTTAGGACTGATCTTAGTTGGTGTCGTCCATTGCCCATCAACTTTTTTTGAAATATAGATGTCTTCAAACGCTTTAAGAGCGCTGGATCCTTCAGTTGGCCTATTGGAAGTAAAGATCATCGTGTTCCCGTCAGATGAAACTAAAGGAGAGTATTCGTGAAAAGAAGAATTGATCGCTTTACCAATATTCTCTACCACCACATCGGACGGTATTCTAGTTAATGAATCTGCAAACTGACTTTGACGGATCTTTGCGTCGGCTATCGCGGCTGCTTTCTTATTCCTGCGTTTATATTCAGCAAAGAATTCCTCCGCGCTTTTGTATTGACGGTTGCTTTGGTAGGAGAGACCCAGGTAGTAATAAATATCCGGATCGACCGCAGGATCTAAAGTGAAGGCTGTTTGCAGATAGGTCAGAGACTCCTTCTTGTTCGGCATCGATAAATAGGTGAGGCCTGTCTGTAAGTTGAGTTTTGCATCTTCGGGATGAAGCTTCAACCCAGCTTTGTATGTCGCTAGCGCATTTTCATAATCTTTCGCCTCGTACTGCTGCCCCCCTTTTTTTAGGAATTCTTTTGCGCTTTGCGAATACGTCGTGAGGGTAACAACCAATAAAAAAACAGTCGCGATTAATTTCTTCATGAGTAAAAATGAGATGCTTTGTCTCTAAATCACTTTCCTTTATACGTCGTCTTAACACCATGAATGGTATCCAGCAAACCTCCCGAATACACATCGTTGGTTAGTTCCCAAAACATGATTCCGTTCAGTTTGTAGTCTGCAACGTATTTCGTCTTGAGCTCCATCGATTTTTTGTCATCATACGTTACAAAAAGTTTCTTTTCGGAATTGTAGGCATAGGGTGCTTTCGCAACGTCATCCCAATACGCAACAAATCCTTGTTCTTTGCTAAGGTCCTTATTGAACTTGTTATAGTTAATCCCCTTCTTGAATTTTCCGGTTTGGTGAAGACCGTTCCGGGCCGACGCAACGTTTTCCCACATTCTCCCATAAAATGCAGCACCGATAACGAGTTTATTGGCTGGTATTCCAATTTTTATCAAATACTTCACCGCATTGTCAGTAGATTCTTTTTGATCTGGCGTACTGTAAAGCGCCGTGTGGTGTCCGGTAGTTGTTGAATAACCATTGACTAGATCATACGTCATGAGATTGATTCTATCCACGTCAGCCACTACATCTTTCCAGGCGACTGCCTCTTCCAGAAACTTTTGAAATCCGCCGGCTGCAAAACTTATTTCGTAGTCAGGACCCAACGTCTTACGCAACTCCTTGATTAATGCGGTAAAGTTCTGTTTATCTGTGGGCCCGAACTTATGACCAGGATACCCTTCCACCACCGGATACTCCCAATCGAGATCAATGCCATCAGAGTTGAAAAACTTGTTTAGCTGCAAGACAGATTGTGAAAATTCCTTACGCCCTTTTTCCGTTGAAAATACATCTGAGCACGGCTCACATCCACCCCAACCACCGAGAGAAAGGAGGACCTTTAGCGAAGGATTTCGCTTCTTTAATGCAACAAGGTTTGTAATGGTAGCGGCATCACGGCTGTTATCAACCTGAAGAGTGTTTCCCTTCAGATGGCAGAAGCTAAAAATGATATGAGTAAGCTTTTCGGCCGCTATACTGTCTACTCTTTCAGGACCTCCAAAATAGTAGGCAGTTACAGTAAATTTATTCGAGGATTGAGAGAAGCTTGACGAAGTAGCACATACCAACAAGAATACACATAAAACAACTCTTAGATTTTTGGGCATAGACTATAGAACGAATCGGCTCAAGTTAAACTCGAATTTCCTTAAAGTAAAGTTTTTACTATGCGATAGCACAAGAGAATTTGAATCAGTTTTTCATTTATGAAAAATATTTCGGGGTCGAAAATCTCGTCGCTTTTTTTGATGAGATAACAATTTATTCGTCTACTGCAGTGCTTTGGTATCAAAGTGTTAGTTGAATTGCATGTAATCAAAATCTTAAAGTGAACGCGACTAAAGTATTTTTAATCTGCACTTTAGCTAGTGTGTAAGGGTCGGTCGTCGGGATTGGAAATTGCCATGACTTTCACTGCACTTTAACGTCAATGACTCGGCAGACATAAACTAATTCTTACCTTTGCTGGCTAAACAAATACATTTTGAATTACTTATCTGCCGAGCTGATCGCGAAAACATTTAATGACAATTGGTTGTTCAAGGAGGTTTCCCTGGGTATCTCCCAGGGTGAAAAGTTTGCCCTAGTGGGTAACAATGGGGTTGGGAAGTCCACTTTATTGAGAATACTGACGGGCGAATTGCAGCCGGATCAGGGAAAGGTCAGCGTCCGCCAGGGTATCAGGTTGGGTTTTCTGACGCAGCAGCCAACAGTCGACTCTCAATTAACTGTTAAGGACGTCTTATTCAGCGACACAAACGAGATCGCGAGGGTCGTGAAAGAATACGAGGACTGTATTCACCATCCCGATACTTCGGCCGAAAGAATGCAGGCTGTCCTGGAAAAGATGGAGGAACTCAACGCATGGGATTATGAGAATAAGGTTCATGAAATAATCGAGAAGCTGGGAGTTCCGGATATCGACAAAAAATTTGGTGAACTTTCGGGTGGCCAAAAGAAGCGGATATTTCTGGCGCAGTTGCTTTTGCTGGAGCCGGATCTCATCATTATGGATGAACCAACCAATCACCTGGACCTTTCAGCAATCGAATGGCTGGAGAATTATCTGTCCGGACAGAATATTACTCTCATCATGGTCACCCACGACAGGTATTTTCTGGACAGCGTAGCTACTGAGATCATAGAACTGGATCGCGGACAGCTGTTCAGGTACAAAGGAAACTATGCCTACTTCCTTGAAAAGAAAGGGGAACGAGAGGAGATGTTAAAGGTTGAAGTGACTAAGGCCCGTAACTTGTTGAAGAAAGAACTGGAGTGGATGAGGCGTCAACCGAGAGCTCGGGGAACCAAAGCCAAGTACCGGATTGATGCATATTACGAACTGGAGAAAAAGGCGTCACAAGATCTCAAAAGAGATAGGCTCGAGCTGGAAATCAATCAATCGCGACAGGGTGGCAAGATCGTCGAGGTGGAACATATTTCGAAGAAGTATGGGGACGTCACGATCGTGAAGGACTTTTCATATGTGTTTAAGAAGAAGGATAGGATCGGCGTCGTGGGTAAGAACGGTATCGGTAAGTCTACGTTCCTTGACATGATTACTGGCAAGCTGAAGCCCGATCGTGGTGAGGTTAATCGGGGAGTCACGACGAAGTTTGGCTATTTCACCCAAGAATCAATCAATCTGAATCCGACAAACCGGCTCATTGAGGAAGTGAAGCAGATCGCTGAGTTTATCACACTATCCGACGGATCCCAGGTATCGGCATCAAAATTTTTGGATATCTTCTTGTTCCCGCCGGAGAAACAATACACCTACGTGGAAAAACTTAGCGGCGGCGAAAAAAAGCGCCTTCAGCTTCTAAAGTTGCTCGTCACAAATCCGAATTTTCTCATCCTCGATGAGCCGACCAACGATTTCGACATTGACACACTGAACGTGTTGGAAGATTTTCTGGAGAAATTTTCAGGCTGTCTGCTATTAGTCTCTCACGACCGTTATTTTATGGACCATCTGGTCGACCAGCTTTTTGTATTTGAGGGCGACGGCAACATCAGCTTTTTCAACGGTAATTACACAGACTATCGCGATTGGCAATTGGAACAGGAGGAGGCCGAAGTCGAAAGCCAACCTATGAAACCTGCAGAGGTTAAGCCGCTTCCCACAGAAAAGAAGAAGCTTAACTTTAAGGAGAAGCAGGAGTATGAAAAGCTTCAAGGTGAAATTGAAATGCTGGAACAGCAAAAAGCAGAGATTACAAATCTGTTGACCAGTGGTTCCACTGATCACCAGCAACTCCAGAAATGGGGGGAACAAATCCGGTCTCTTAATACGTCGGTTGAACAAAAGACCCTGCGCTGGCTTGAACTTGCAGAGTTGGTCGATCAGTAGGGCGACACTCTTAGCATTGGATTTCCACCAGGCCGGTTTTTGGTTATCTAGTTAGGGTTAAATAGTTTGACGTGCTACTACAGCAACTTCAAGCCTAGTTGCACATAACGTTTTGCAGCTTGCCGAAGGCTGGGCTTTCGGAGCACCAAACTGTGCTGTTCTCTCAATTTGTCCTATTGATTCAGATTTATTGCTATCAAGTTGAAGGAATATAAATATCAAAGGTTGAACCTTTGTTTAATTCGCCTGTTGCTGTAATGATTCCGTTGTGATTCTCTACAATTTTTTTTGCGATGGTAAGTCCGATACCTGTGCCCGCTATTTTTTCTTGGTCGTGAAGGCGTTTAAATATTTCAAAGATGTGGTCTTTGTATTGTGGCTCAAAGCCAAGGCCATTGTCGGTAACAGTAATGTGACAATATTCTTTTTCGGGTAAATATTTTTGGTCCCTTGTTTTGCTCCTTTTAATATTTCTGCTCTTTATTATTATATGAGGCGGTCTATCTGGATGTGAAAATTTGAGTGCGTTGCCAATGAGGTTGTGCATGAGTTGGCGAAACTGAAAAGGAATAATGCGGGCATCGCAGATTTCAGCTACTTCAATGGTTGCATGGTTTGCTGCAATGGTTTCTTTGAAATCGTTCACTACTGCTTCTATTATTGTGTTGAGGTTGGTGGTTTCAAATTTTCGTTCAGATGTAGTTGTGCGGGAGTATGCAAGTAAATCAGTAATTAGAGATTGCATACGGTTGGCTGCATCTTGCATTCTTAGAACATATTCTTTGGCTTTATCAGATAAGTTTTGTGATTCATCAGCAATAAGGCGGGTAGAAAAGGTTTGTATTTTTCGTAATGGCTCTTGCAAGTCGTGGCTCGATATGTAAGTGAATGATTCCAATTCTTTATTGGCAATAATTAATTCTGCTGACCGCTTTTCTTTCTCCCCGTTTTGAAAAATAAGTTCTTTATTGGCAATAATTAATTCTGCTGACCGCTTTTCTTTCTCCCCGTTTTGAAAAATAAGTTCTTTGTTGGCAATGATTAATTCTGCTGCACGTTTTTCTTTTTCTTCATTTTGAAAAGCAAGCTCTTTATTGGCAATGATTAATTCTGCTGCCCGCTTTTCTTTCTCCTCGTTTTGAAAAATAAGTTCTTTGTTAGCAATGATTAATTCTGCCGCACGTTTTTCTTTTTCTTCATTTTGAAAAGCAAGCTCTTTATTGGCAATGACTAATTCTGCTGCCCGCTTTTCTTTCTCCACGTTTTGAAATGCAAGCTCCTTATTGGCAATGATTAATTCTGCTGCCCGCTTTTCTTTCTCTTTATTTTGAAAAGTAAGTTCCTTGTTAGCTATGATTAATTCTCCCGCTCGCTTTTCTTTTTCTTCCATTTGAAAAGCAAGTTCTCTTATAGTATCGGATAATTTATTTTCTGGCATATCAGGAAATCACTAAAACAAATTTTTCTTTAGGTGGTTGTGGTTTTTGCCACATTTCAAGTGTCAACACTGTTTCAATTGCTTTTACTAAAAGCTCAAATGAAGGCGGTTTGCAGATATAATGATTTGCACCATGTTGGTATGTTTTATTCACCGCATCATCATTGGTTGTGGTCGAGAATATGACAATAGGAATGTCCTTTAACTTGGATGTATTCCTGATTTCTTCCAAACATTGAAACCCGTTTTTGCGTGGCATATTAAGGTCAAGGAAAATAACATCGGGCGGTGGTGGTTCGATTACTGTTTCAAGATTGCTCATCAACTCTAAACCATCGTTTGCAAGTGTGAGGTGAGTTGGGATAGTTACTTTTTTGAGTGCATCTTCAAAGAACATGCGGTCGTCAGTATCGTCATCAGCAAGAAAGATATTTTTCATTTTGTCTAAATTCATTTCACAAGATTAGGGATTATTTGCACGAGTATCAATTCGGGCTTGCGGGTAACGATCAATCGAAGCAGGTAGCATTGCACATGATGTCTGGCTAAGTGCAGTTGCGGGTTTAGAAACTGCTTCTTTGTCCAGTTTGCAAATTCAAATTAGGTATTAAAAACTTCTTGGCCTCCACCATCCCCCGCAATTGCATTTAGCTTTTGTTAGGCATTGGCCCGTTCACTTATTAATCAAATCATCCGTTGTTCCAAACTTCCGATCTTCTCCAGCGGAGATCAAAGTATAGTGAATGGAGTCAGTTTGTAAGTAACTATATTTATTTTCCCAACCGTCTGTCAGCCAACCAAGCCAAATCGGTTTCGATCGTACATAAGTTTCAAAATCAGAAGGGTATCTTTTATATTTATGGTAGTACTTATCCAATTGATTTGCGATCTCTTTCATCTCCCTTTCTGTATGGTTCTGATTGAAGAAATGGTCTGACGCATATTTTCCGCCAACACTAAAAGAGAATAGAGATAAATAAAAAATCGCGGGGATTATAAAGATCATTATAACGAAACTGAACACGAGATTTTTAGTCGCTTTACTTTTTCCTTCAGTTTTTTCTGTTTTTAGATAGATATCGATTTCAGACCATATCATCGTGCCAGTGAACAGAATTGAAAAAGGGATAAATGGAATGATAAATCCAACAAAAAGGGGTAGGAAAATCATTACTATTCCTTTCCAATAGTCTCGAAGATAAAGCTGACCAGCTCCCGGGATCAGGATTGAGAATAGAAAGGGTAAAAGTGTTTTCATTTATTCAAAGTCTTAAAAATATCCAGTCCTTTTTTTCAGGGCTTATGCCTAACAATTTTATACGCATTGCCGATATTCCTATAAAGGATAGGCGCATTACCGATATATTTCTGTTGAACAAAACCTTCGGTAGTTTTTTGTAAGTCCCCTCATCATTAACTCATTTTATTGAATTCGTAACTTCCAGTTATAAACTTTAAATTTTATGACTATGGAAAAAAAACAC
>Ga0193738_1000220_pt1 | contig 40246 bp, 53 predicted proteins | sample L2a1metaG_FD_144927 | JGI IMG/M metagenome (GOLD analysis project Ga0193738, IMG submission 144927) | Soil microbial communities from a riparian zone of the East river system, Colorado, United States - L2a1 | ecosystem: Environmental > Terrestrial > Soil > Riparian zone | place: USA: East River... | reverse complement strand
ACCAGGCCAAGTTGGACAACCAATCGTTCACCGTAACCCAGGCGAGTGTTACCCAACTGCGCTTCTTCTGCCGTTTCTCCGATGGTGCGGTCCGTTCCGCGGATCTCAATTTCGTTTAAAGAAAGAGGTTTTTTATGGCAATGACAAGTGACGAATCAGCCGCCCTCATGCAGCAGCAGGCATTCCGGGGCCGGGTCCAGGTGGCCTGCATTAAATACAGCGACTCCATCCACACCACGAACTCGAATGCTATCGGGCATGTGTCGCTGGAACGCTGGGCGGACTCGGTGTACAGCCAGCCGGTGCAGGTGGCCTCCCAGGTCCAGCCATTTGTGGTGATGGATCCGGCGATTCAAGCCGCGGGGGTGGATCCGGTAACCGGCAACTCCCTAGCCACGGACGCCGAGGTGCAGGGCGCCACCGAGGCCACGGTTAACAAAACAATCTGACCTATGGAACAAGAACAAATTCAGGTCGAACCCGCCATTGAGGCCCCCGAGACGTTCCCGCTGGATGACGCGGCTATCAGCATGATCGCTGAGATACATCAGCAGATGGAACCGCTCAACATCGCCTCGCAGGCGATTCTCTCGTATTTCGCAAGGCAGCATAGCCTCCAAGGCAAGTGGATGCTGGCTCCAAATAAAAGGGAACTCATCAAGGCGCAATGAAACTTTTCGAGGCGGGACTTCCTCCGGGGATCGTAAGGCTGGGTACTGAACTCCAGAGCGCGGGGCGCTGGTTCAACTCAAACTTGATCCGTTGGAATGAAGGCGTTCTCCAGCCTATGGGCGGGTTTGTCGCGTTGTACTCCAACGTCACCTCCCTCCAAATGCAGGTCACCGGCAAGGCCCGTGCGGCACACGCCTGGAGGGATAACTCGAATACTCCATTCCTGGCGATTGGGACGCATACAGGACTCTACGTCTGTACTGGTGTAGAACTCTTCGATATCTCGCCGGCGGGCCTCGTTCCCGGGCGCGACGACACCCGCGCGTTTCAAGGCTACGGCGTTGGGATCTACGGGCGAGGCCTTTATGGCACGCCGCGGCAAACCGCCGGCGCGACCGCCTTGGCCACCACCTGGAGTCTCGACAATTTCGGGCAGACGTTACTCGCAGTCCAGTCCGATGATGGCCGGCTCTTCCAATGGACTGGGGATCCGAACATCGACGCGGTTCCTGTTGTCGCGACCACCGGCACGGTCCCAATCAACAACAAAGTGGTCCTGGTAACAGAGGAGCGGTTCTGCATGCTGATGGGCGCCCGCGGTGATCCGCGCCGCATCGAATGGTCATCGGCGGAAGACTATACCGCCTGGGCCATCAGTGCCACAACGAGCGCCGGGTTCCTGACCCTGCAGACGCCGGGGGTGGTCCGGACGGCATGCAAGGTCCGGAAGCAGAATCTGGTCCTCACCAATGTGGATGCCCACGTTCTCGACTATGTGGGCTACCCGGCCTTTTATGGTGTGCAGAGAGTCGCGACCGGCTGCGGCGCCATCAGCGCCAATTGCCTGGAATCGTTTGACGATAACGCCTACTGGATGGGCCAGGGCAGCTTCTACATTTATAGCGGCACGGTCACTCATCTTCCCTGCGCGGTGGGTGATTACGTCTTTAAAGACCTGAACTACGCCCAGATGGAAAAGGTCTACTCGGTCCGGCTCCCGGGCCTCGATGAAATCATCTGGTTTTACCCGTCCGGCAGCAGCACCGAGTGCGACCGCTATGTCCTCTACAACTACGGCATGGACACCTGGGCCATCGGCACCATGCCGCGGACCGCGGGCGAGTCCAAAGGGGTTTTCCCCTACCCCATTTACATCAGTCCTGATGGCAAACTCTGGGCGCATGAGACGGGGCGCGACTTCGGCGGGGACGTCCCCTTCATCGAGTCCGGCCCGGTTGAGATGGGTGACGCCTCGCGCGTCTATTCCATTGTCGGAATCATCCCCGACGAGAAGGTAGCGGGCCAGGTCCAGGCCCGCTTCCGGACCCGGTTCTGGCCCACCGGCCCGGTGACCGAACACGGGCCATACGCCCTCACCCGCCAGCCCACATCGGTCCGTTTCTCAGGCCGGGAGATCTCGGTGCGCGTCGAGAGCGCCGGCGCCCACGATTGGCGTTTGGGGCGCTTCCGCTTCGACCACGTTCTAAGGGGCGGCAGATGAGCTTGAAACTGCCCGATCCCCCCGCTAAATATGACCAGGCCCGCCAGCGGCGCCTGCAGCATGACCTGGAACTCGCGGACATGCACAACCGCAAGGAAACCCTGGACATTGAGGTTTACCCGGCCCGCCTCATTTTGCGCTCTCCGAACGGCACCCGATACTCCGTTACGGTGTCCGATGCCGGCGTCCTCGCCGCGACGGTGATCCCATGACGAACTGCATGGTGGACCTTGCCAGGTACCGGGAACTGATCGAGTCCGCCCTTGCGCACAATGGCGGGAGTCATACCTACGAGGACATCGTGGAGGGCGTCGAGAAGGGCCTGTTTGTGGCCTGGCCCGGTATCCGCTCCATTGTCGTCTGCCAACTGCTCCAACTCCCCCGTGTCCGCATTGGCCACTGTTTTCTGGCCGCGGGCGAGATGGAAGAGGTCCTGGCCATCCGCACCTGGTGCGAGGAGTGGGCGCGGCGATCCGGCTGCAACGTGGTGTCGATCAATGGCCGGCCCGGGTGGGAGCGTCTCCTGGCCAGCGAAGGGTACAGCAAGAAATCAGTGGTTTTGGAGAAGCAATTATGAGCAGTTCATCCACAGATACGAACGAGCGGCAGACAACACAGATCGACCCGCAACTGCGTCAGATGTACCTGGACAACTTCGCGAAGGCGCAGATGGTGGGCGCCGATTACGCCAAGCAGGACGTATATGGCGCTCCGCAGTTGAACCCGGCAACGGGAAAGATGGAGAGCGCCCCCCGGGTGGCGGATCCGACGTGGGCAGTGGGACGGGCCAGCGAAATCGGTGGGAATATGGCCAACAATCTCAACGGGGCCTTTAACCCGGCGGATACACTATCTCGCGCGGAGGGCTGGTTGAATACCGCCTTCAACAAAGAACCCACTTCGGTGGGCGCGTATGGGTATGACCCCACTCCATTCCAGATGAAAGGCGCGTCCCTTACCCCCGCGCAGCAGCAACTCTACCAGATGGAGCGTGTTGGCACCGCCGGTGGCCCGCGCACGGTCATTGACGCGTCCGTTCCCAATGAATTGGTCCGCAGCGTGGAAGACCCGCTGCGGAACTTCGACACCAGTTTAATCCGGGACGTGAATAACCCGCTGAAGAACTTCACTCGCAGCACAATCCAGGACGTGAAAACGTCCGACATTCTCGCCGGGATGGATCAGTATAAGAACCGCTACACCGACGATGTCATTAACCAATCGACGCAGGACTTGAACCGCGCCCGCCAGATCGCGCAGATGCAGAACGGATCCGAGGCCGTTCGCACGGGCAGTTTTGGCGGCGGGCGGCATGGAGTCGTTGAAGGCGAAACAAATCGTGGGTTCGCTGATGCCACTGCGCGGATGAGCGCACAGGAACGCAGCAACGCTTTCAACACCGCCGCCGGTTTATCGGGCCAGGATATTTCCAACCGCATGACGGCGGGTCAATCCAATCAAGGCGCGGATCTAGCCATGGCCGGTCTGCTCAAGGACGCCGGTTTGAGCGCGGGGCAAGCCAATACGCAGAAGGATCTACAGTTGGCCGGTATGCTGCAGCAGGGCGGGTTGACCGCTGGGCAGGCCAACACCCAGCGGGATCTGACCATGGCCAACATGATTGGCGGCAACCGCATGCAGGCCCAACTGGCAAACCAAAACATGGACTATAACACCGCCATGCAGAACCTAAATGCCATGATGCAGGGCGGCGGGGCCAATACGGATCGTACGATGCAGGCCCTGATGGCGAACGCCGGGTACGGGCAGCAGGCGGGCCTCTCCAACCAGCAGGCCCTGCTCGATGCGTCCAAATACAACGCCGGGGCAAGGACGCAGTCGGACATGAGTAACCAAAACGCCGGGTTCCAGAACATCTCGCAGATGCTGGCGGCGGCGGGGCAACTCCCCGGCATCGCCCAGCAGCAGTACCAACTGCCGATGGATGCGATGCAGAAGATGCTGGGCCTCGATCAATACTCCCGCGGCATTTCCCAGGAACAGATCAACGCCTTAATGCAGCAGTATAACGAGCGTAGACAGAACGAATTGCTGCCCCTGCAACTACAGTCCTCTGCTCTCGGCATGAATCTGCCAAACCTGGGAATGACCAGCACGGGCCAGTCCTCAACGCAGTACAACCCCAGTGGCCTCCAGACCATTGGGCAGGTGGCGGGCATCGTTGGATCGCTTGCCGGCGGATTCGGTGGATAAATAGATGCCAGACTTCAGAAGAACAATCGATGAGGCCGGGTACAAACCCGCCTACACCCAGCAGAACACCACCGGACCTGATGGCCCGGACCCGGGCGGGGATCCGGATGTCTACCGGAACAACCCGCAACTCGACCAGTCCTCCGCGCAGAAGCTGGCTGATCTCATGGGCGCGACTCTCGTCCCCATCACCTACAACGGTGGGCCGTACTCGCAGGACAAGCCGCAGTACCAGTTGGATTTCGGCACGGGCGATTTGCATGACGCCAGCATGGTGTACGCCAACTACCAGCGCAATCCTGGCTCGTTCAACCAACAGATGCAGGACGAATTCAAAACCTCGCAAAGCCCCTCTGTGGCGCAACAGGAATTCGATGCTGGCAAGCTGGGCGGCGGTCATCCGGTCAACCCCGGTGCCCCCGGCGCAGGCACCCCCGGTCTAGTACCCGGGCAGACGCCTTGGCCCAAGACGGAGGATCCGAATACGCCGGGTAAGACGTGGCCAGCGGTGGGGACCGGGAATACTCCCGGGACGGTATGGACCTTGCCCCCGCTGCCTGCCGGACCCACCGGGCCGGGAATAAAGCCAGTGACGGATACAGGCGTGGCCGGCGCGGGCGGGTATACCGCACCTCCGCTCTTCCAGGGGCCGTTCCCTATGCCCATTGATCTCAATGACCCGGACGGGTCCAAGAAACGCGCCGCGCAGGAGGGCCTGCTGGCCACCACGCAGCGAGGGAGAGGCTTACTCGCATGAGCGCATTAAAGAATCTGGGATTCGGCACCCGTACCCCGGCGGCGTATGAGCCATCCGCCGGCATGTACTCGATGATGGGCGGTGGCGGCGGGGCCGCGGGCGCGGATGCGGCCTACGCTCCAACCGGATATTCTCCCGACGCGGGAATGTACGACATGATGGGCGCGGGCGCGACGACGGAGGAGGACGATGACTTCCTGTCGAAGTTGATGGGGCGACTCAAAAAGAAGGGCAAGAAAAAAGGCGGCGGCATGCAGGATGTCACACAGGGTGTGACGCAAGGCATGCCGATGGTTCAGCCCTTCTCCGTCATCGGGCGCCCGGGACTCTTAGGGAGATAGTCATGGGACTTTTAGGAACATTAGGCAATATCGCGAAAGCGCCGGGAAGCCTCCTGTGGAGTGGCCTCAAGGGCGCGGGCCGGAACTTCAATCGGAACGCCATGGGGGGCCTCGATGAAATCATGGGGCCCGACCTGACCCCGGGCATGCGCAGCGTTTTGCGGGCCGGTGCGATGGGGGCGCTAGGCAATGCCATCGCGGGGAAGGAATCCTTCGGCGAAGGCGTGGCCGGCAACCAGAACCGGGTCCTGGGCCTGTGGCAGATGGCGCAGGCCATGAAGCAGCAGAAGGCCCAACGGGATGCGCTGGGTCAGTTGGGGCAGATGGATAGCCAGGAGCAACAACCCGTTCCGCAGTCGTCGCAGGGAGACGGGCAGACCCCGTTGTCCGCTAATCAGGAAATGATGGCGAAGCTGCAGGCTGATTACGACAGGAGCGCGAAGAAAGCGGAAATGGCCATGCGTATCGGCGGCGCCGCCGGTGCGAAGTATGCCGAGTTCTACCAGAAGAAGGCCGAGAACATTGCCGGACGCATCAAGGACTACATGCCCACGCTTCACGGCACGATGGAGGTGAGCGACCCGAAAGGGAATCCGGTCAACGTGATGCTGTTCAAGGACGGCAGCGTCCGACCGATGACCGACCACAACCCCAAGGCGCAATGGCAGTTGGTGAACCTGAACAATAAGCAGGTTCTGGTCAACATGGCCAACCCGGCGCAGAAAGAATGGGCCATGGGGATCGCGCCCGCTGATCAGCAAACGCATGAGGATCGCGTGGCCGAGTTGGGGCAGAAGAGAACCGAGTTTGAGAAGATGTACCCGATCTACCAGCAAAACTCGAACAGCACCCGCATGGGGGCGAATGCCTCCGCGGCGCAGGCCGCGCTGGCGGGGCAGAAGTTCGCCTTCGATAAGGAGCAGATCGACCAGGCCCCGATGGGCGCGGTGGCGGTCCAGGATCTCACCGACAAGCGGCGGGCGCAAAGCACGCTGATCGAGTTGTCGAATGCTCTTACAAGCGATGAGTTCCGGCGTCATACCGGACCGATCAAGGGCCTGTCCACGCTTCCTGTTGTGAACCGCCTCTTCCAGTTGGGCGGCGCGTACGAGCCGGCAGTGCTGAACTCGATTATCCGGGATGCGCGGCAGACCATTGGCAAGAGCAAGGAGGGCGGCGTCCTGCGCAAGGAGGACGAGGAGAAATACAAGGACATCATGCCGTCCATGGACGACTCCCCCGCCGTCATTGTGGGCAAGGTCAACCGGCTGAATCAGGTGCTGGAAGCGGACGTGAACAACTTCCTGGAGGTTCAGCGGGCGACCGGCCACAGGCTCCCCAAGGGCCTCGCCCCGATCAAGGCCCCGGTCCTGACCGTCCCGGGCGCGGGCAATCCAGGCGCCCCACGAATCGCGGGTCCGATCACGGTGAGGTAACCCATGGCCGAAACACCCAAAGCAACGCTCACGTATGAGATCACCGGGGACAACGGCAAAACCTATGCCGTCCCCATTGACGGCACGCAGTCCCCGGCGGCGCAGAAGCTGGCGGTGGACGAGGTCCGGAAGATGGTCCCCGGCATCCGGATTAAGTCCATCAACATCCAGGACGCAACGCCGGAATTCGGATACTTCGACGCCCGGGATCAGTTCGCCAAGGGCCTGACCTTCGACACCTCCGATGAGTTGGCCGGCGGGGTGGAAGCGGCTATGGGCGGGGACTACGGCAACGCCGTGAAGCAGTACCGGGAGAACGACAAACGGGCGCAGGAGAATCACCCCTGGAAGTCGTTGGGGGCGAACGTGGCCGGATCCCTGGTTGGTTCTCTTGTCGCGCCATGGCTGGGAGCGCGGCGTGGTATCGGGTATCTCGACACCATCAAGAAAGGCATGCAGGGCGGGGCGATTACCGGCGCATTGACCGGCGCCGGCGCAACCCCGGGCGGTCCGATGGAACGGGCCGGCGGGGCGGTGGCCGGCGGCGTGGGTGGCGCGGTACTGGGCGGCGGCGCACCAGCGGTGACCGGGGCCGCGGGCGGCGCAACCCAGCGGGTAGCCAATGCGGCGGAGGGAAACCTTGCGGGCCGTCTGCTCCAGAAGATTCCCGGCATCAGCACCAAGGAAGAGTACCTGGCCAAGCAAGGCGGGTATAAGATCCTGGAGGCTTTCGAGCGGGGGAAGATCTCCTTGGACGACGCGGAGAAGAAGATCGCGCAACTTGGGCCGGCGTCGATGCTGGCGGACGTGTCGAACTCTCTCCGGCAGTTGGCCGATACCGCGGCGTTGTTTCCGTCAAACGAAGTGGACGATGCCCTCTTGCGGCTGGAGACGCGGGGCAGCGGCGCACGGGGGCGAACGGCGCAGGCCGCTTCCAATGCCCTGCGCGGGGCGGAAGGACACGGGAAGGACCAGATTGACGATCTGACCCGGATACAGAAGACCGAGGCCGGTCCGGCGTACTCGGCACTCTGGCAGCGGTACCCCGGGGCGGTCAAGGATCCCTCCATCACCGAGTACCTGGATATGCCGCACTTCCGGCAGGCCTATGAATCGGCCCAGCAGTCCAACATACTGCGTAAGAAACCGGACCCGCCGGAAGGCCCTACATTCCAGACGCTCAACAACGTCAAGATGCGCATCGGGAACATGCTCCATGACCGGACACTGGACCCGGACACCCGGAGCGCCCTGCAGGATGCGCAGACAGAGTTTGTGAAGGCTCTCGACGCCAAGTTCAAAGAGTATGCCGTCGTCCGGAAACGGTACTCGGACCCGGCGGATTTGAAGGACGCCATCGGGAGTGGCATGAAGTATTTCCAGATGACGCCGGAACAGATTACCCGGTCCCTGCAGGAGTTCTCCCCGGACCAGCGTGAGGCCTTCCGTGAGGGGGTCATGACCCACCTCAACAAGAAGATCTACGGCAACCAGGGCAGTCCGTCCATGTGGTATCGCGTGGCCTCCGAACCGCAGGAGAACCTGCGCCTGCGCCGCGCCTTCGGGTCCAAGGAAGCCTATGCCCGCTTCCAGAAGGACATGGAAGCCGAACGCCAGTTCCGCCTGAGCCAGGACGTGGTGAAGGGATCGCAGACCGCCGGACGCGCCGTGCGGGTGGCCGATTTCAGCGAGGACTCGACCGCAAACCTCATCCCGGAATTGGTCAATCCAAACCCGGTGGGCCTGATGCAAAAGTTCGCCAACATGAGCATGAAGCGCGACCTGGAACCGATAGCCGGGGATGTCGTCCGGCAACTCACCGGGGATCCGAAACGGGCGCTCGATCCGCTGCGCAAACTGCGCGAGGAGATCGACATCAAGAAACGTTCACCTTTCCGCATGGCCAACCCTGCCGGGTATGTTGGCGGCGGCATTTTGTTCAAGTAACCCCAAGGAGAAATTAGAATGGCCGCACCACAACAGAAGTCCCACCCGCATCCCCCGCCGCCCCCGCCCACTCCGGAGGCGATGGCTGCGTGGCAGCGTTTGATCCGCGCTCAATTCGGACTCGATCCGCAACTGGTAACGGAAACCCCGCCGCCCCCGCCCGATCCGGCATTGGTTGCCTTGGGCCTGGAAATCATCCAGGGCTGGGGCGCTCCGGAACCCGCGGTGATCGTGACGGACCAGCCGCTGCCACCGCCTTCGCTCGACTTCCAGACGACAACGGTATACGTCTGGAGCTCCGCGGCCAACCCCAACAAATCGATCCGCGCCACCGCTAATGCCGTGGCCGGCAATCCGTACGGGATCGTGGCCGATCTGCAGGACGCCTGGATCAAAACAGGCGGGTAAGGAGTAGCGACAATGCCGCCGCAAAACAGTCCGGGTCTGCTTTGGAACGGGAAGAAGGTTCCTACTTCCAAAGTCCTGCCCGGACTTTTGATGGATGAAGATCCGGACCCGCACGGCGTGGCCAAGTTCCTTGAGGCGAAGGCCGCGGAGCGCGAGGCGGCGGGCGCACGTCCCGGGACAGGCATCAGTCCGCAAGTGGAAGCCCTGGCCACGCCTGCGGAGACGCTAATTGACCTGGGGCTCACGCTGGCGCAGCGGCAGTCTCCCGAGGAAACTCCGTACTTCGGGGCGATGATCCCAACCAAGCGCAACTTGGCGAAGTTCATCGCGAAGATGAACGCCGCTCCGGTTGCCAAGAACATGGCTCGTCACCCTGAGATTGGCTACGCCCAGGCATTCCTGGACGCGCGCTATCCGATCCGCAGTAAGCGGGGCGTGCGGGACGTGAGTATTCAGAAAGCCACTCCCAGCGAATCGGCTGGAGGGTGGTTTGATCCTGACGAGATCGAGACGCATATCTTCTCCCGGGGAGGACGTCCGTCATTATTAGACGCCCAGGACGGCTTCGTGTTCTCCCGTGACAATCCGGAAACCGCCATCGGTACCCTGTCCCATGAGGCGCAGCACCTCCTTGACTACATGCGGCCGGCGAGTCCCGCCGTCAAGTCGGAGTTCTTCGGCCCTAATCGGCACGGCACTTACATTGAACACTCTGTGGATCCAGTAGGTTATCGCAACCAACGCATCGAACGGAGAGCCTTCCGGGCCGGTGATACGGCGCGGCAAGCGCATGACCGCTTCCTGGGCCTGCTGGCTGAGTCGAATAATCCTCGGCTGTTGACCGGCCCCCACGGAGGGGCATTGACGGAGGCTATGTTGGGGAAGAAGCAGCAATTGAGGAAGGCCCAAATCAAGGCGGCGGGGATATCCGAGGGGGGCATAGGTTTTGATCCAGCAACCGGCATGGCGGACCCGGAGTTGGTCAAGTCCGGTTGGGAGGGGAGAGATCCCCGCGGGCCGGGGCCTCTCAGCAAAGCGCATACCGCAATCGGACTCCAACAAGGACTGACCCGCGCCGAGATAACCAAGGCGGAACGGATGGGTCTGTTCGATGGTTTTGACAAAGACTACCTGGGCATGGCAACCGGACATCCGACACAAAAGGCGTCCGTTAACATCCCAGACTTGAAAGCCCTACTTTTTAAATAGGAGTAACCATGTCCATCCTGACGATACTGCTGAGTCTCGCGCTCTTCGGATTCATTTTGTACCTCATCGTGACCTACATCCCGATGCCGGAACCGATCAAGAAAATCATCATCGCCATCGCGGTTTTGTTTTTGATTCTCTGGCTGCTGGAAGGGCTGGGGGCGCTGGGTCCGTTAAGCCGGCCTTTGCGATTCGGATAGGAGTACACCGATGACGGACGAGGACTTGAGGAGGGTGTACTGGTTCGCCCATGAGCGTTTCGGTCCGTTTGATGTGGGGCCGGAAGAGTTCGTGGCGATGTACCGGGCGGCGGAAGCCGGTGGCGGGTTGGAGGAACACTGATGGGGAGAAATTATATGAAACACCTGATTTTGATACTGTTCACGGGTGCGGCCCTCAGCGCCCAAACGCACGTATCTAAAAGCGCGCGGACGTCCGTAACGACGGAAAAGCTGACGATTGCCCATGATGCATCTAACGCAGTGTCCATTCAAGGATGTATCGCATGGATCCAGGCGACCGTTGCCGGCACTGTTTCGGTGGAAGTCGGCGGCGCCGCGGCCACAACGACGGCGGTTGTTCCGGTTCCGGTATCACCCGGCGCCGCGGCGGCAAAAGCCAAAGCATTTTCTAATTCCAATGTTGGCGCCGGAACGGACGTTGGGTTTGCTTACAGGTTCAGCGCCAATACTCCGTTCCCGGTCAACCTGAAGTCGATCTTCCTGTTGAGCAGCGCATCGACGCAGAACTTCACTGTAATCGTCGCTCTCGATGCTTCGGGCGACGTGAAGGTGGCGGCCTATCACGCGGAGGGGGGAGGCGCATGCTACAACTAACCCGTATTCTGGCAGCGGTCTTATTGGCAGGGATGTCCCTATCGGCTCAGTTCCCGGCTCCTGGCGGCGTTGTCAGCGGTGGCAGTGGCGGCGGCGGTGGGGGTGGTAGCGCCGACTATGCGACGACGGCGTCCAAGCTGGGCTTCACCAACACCAGCTTCGTCTTTGTCGGAGACTCCATCACCGCCGGGGCGGGCGCTACCGCCGGACGCGACTACCCCAGCGTGGCGTTTGGCCTGGCGAATCTCACCGGCAGCGGGAACACCAAGACCAATCTCGGAGTGGGCGGGTATACGGTGCCGAATATCATGGCGGACTATGCGGCCAATGTCCGCCCCCTTTCCCCGTCCGTGACCGGGAAGGCCGGATATCTCTTTGTCGATATCGGGACGAATGACGCTGCCTCCAGCGTGGCGGCGACGACGATCAAAGCCAATCTCGCCAGTTACTGGGCCACGGCGCAAGCAGACGGCTGGAACTTAGTCGCGTTCACGCTGATCCCCATGGCCGGCAATCCGGCCTCGCGCAACATACGCGCCGACGTGAACGCATATATTCGAGCTTCCAACACCCTGTGGGACTTCCTGGTTGACGTGGAGTCGCTGCTGCCGGATCCGTACAACTCGAACCAATTCCAATTGGATCGCCTGCACCCCACCGACGGCGGGTATGCGACGATTGCCAACGCCGTGAATCAAGCCTTGGGGGTGCGGGGGAATATGCTGGCATCGGTTCCGCTGGTGCCTCTTGGTACGGGCGAGGGGAACGTGCGGTTCAACTTCTCAGCCGGGATCGCGAACACTACCGGCTTGAACAATATCTTCGGCGGCGACTACGCCGGGGCGGCGAATACGACCGGGTTCTCCAATGTGTTCCTGGGATCGCAGGCCGGGTACAACAACCTGGGCGGGAGTCGCAACACATTCATCGGCAACCAGGCCGGCAACGCCACTGTCGCCGGAACCGAGAATACCTATATCGCCGATTACGCGGGGCAGACCGCGACCGGGTCCTTTAACACCGGGATTGGCAGGGCGGCCCTATTCGCGGCAACGGGAAATCAGAATGTGGCCATCGGTCAGACCGCCGGATTCGCACTCGCCGGCGGCGCCAACAACGTGCTGATCGGGCAAAGCAGCGGCGCGACACTGACATCCGGCAGCGGCAACGTGTTGCTTGGCAGGGCCGCGGATGTTAGCGCGGCGGCGGCGACCGGACGCGCCCAGATCGGCGCCGGATCAAACGCCATCAACAACACGCTGCAATTCATGACCTTCAACTTCCTGACGGCAACCGGAGACGCTACCTTCGCCAGCGTCCAATGGGTGACCGGGACGAGGCCTACGTGCAACGCGGCGAACCGATTCAAGACTTGGGCGGTGGCTGGCGCCGCCGGGGCGCTCGATACGTTCGAGGTATGCCGCAAGGACGCCGCGGATGCATATGCCTGGGTGTCTTTGTTCTAACTCCGTATACATGTAGTAATCTATTCTGTAAGCCCTATAGGGCTGGAGGGATAGATGTATGTAATCGCAATCGTGGGGCAAAAGGGCGGGTGCGGGAAGACCACCACAGCCCTGAATTTAGCGGTGGAAGCCGCCAAAACCAAAGCCGTCGCGGTGGTGGATCTGGACCCGCAAACCACCGCCTGCAACTGGAGCGATAGGCGGGGGTCCGACGATGTCACCGTCATAAGTTGCCAAGTATCGCGCCTCGCCCAGATCCTGGCGCAGGCCCGCGCCGGCGGGGCCGATCTGGTCCTGATCGACACCCCGGGCAAATCGACCGATGCCCTGATCGCCGCGGCCCGGGTGGCGGACTTGGTCCTCATGCCGGTCCAACCGCAGATGTATGACGTGGAGACATTGGCGGCGGTCCAGGACGCCCTCGCCTTGGCCGGTAACCCTCCGGCCTCCGTTGTCATCAACCGCGCCCCCATCCAGGGTTGCCGGCACGAAGAGACTCGCGCTGCGGCGCTGGGCTGGGGATTCCAGGTCTGCCCTATCGTCATGTTCGCCCGCGCCGCCCATGGGGACGCCGGCAACGCCGGTCAGACGGCGTCCGAATACGCCCCCGGATCGAAGGCGGCGAAAGAGGTTACACTGTTGTATAAGTACAGTTGCAAACAAATCAAGGAGCATACAAATGAAAATCGCTAGCAAGAAATCGAGCCTGTCCGCTGCCCTTAAGGGGCCTAAGGCAAAGGTGGATCCGATCATGGACCCGGCCCCCTCCAACGGGGCGAAAGTTATGATCGCCGCGCACTTCGCGCCAGAGGTGAAAACAGCCCTGGCCATGTGCCGGATCAAACTGGGTAATGCCACGTTGCAGCATGTCATGGGACTGGCGTTCAACAAGTTCTGCGCCGATCTCGGAGTGCCGGAGGCATACAGCGAGTAATGGTGTACTTCTGCTTTTTCGCATTATGGATTGCCTCCATCTGTCTGACCGGGCCTATTGGGCTGATCTTTGGGTGGTGGCCGTCCGCCATTGTCACTGACTTTTTCTTTGGGGGTTCCAGGTGATCCAGTATCCTGGGCGGCAATGTCTGAACTGACAAGCACCGGGGAATTGTTGAAGGTGAAGAAGGTGTCCGCCCGCCAATTGAAGCGGGCGGATGCTATCGAACGGACGCGGGCGCTGCGGGAGACGGAGGAGCAGCCGGTTGCCTTCAGCAACAAATACTTCATCCTTTGCGGACTCCCTGTTAAACGTCCGCCGGCGGAGGAGCTGGTCCATACCCGGCACAACGGGAACACGGCGATGAGTTTAGTGGCTCACCCCAACTTCGGCCTGCCATTCGGGCAGGACCGGCTGATTCTCATCTGGGCGGCGACAATCGCCGTGGCGCAGGATAGTCCGAACATTTCCTTCAAGTCCGGGGCCGAGATCCTGAAAATGTTTGGGCTAGCGTTGGACGGGCGGAAATACAAACGGCTGGTAGAGGGTTTCCAGCGGCTCAGTACGACTTCCATGTACTACGGGCCAAGGGACCAATCACAGAAATTCCACGTCGAGCCGTTCCACTTGTTCAAGTCCGCCCAACTCTGGTACCAGGAGGGCGAGTCGGAGAACCATGTCGCTCTGTCGGACAGATTCTGGACCGATCTCAAGGCCCACCCCATCCCTATCGACTTAGGGGTGGTGCGGGCGCTGGCGGACTCGCCCGGATGCCTGGACTTCTACCTCTGGGTCTGCTGGAGATGCTGGTCCTGCCCGGGGTCCGCCATTATCTCCCTGTACGGGCAGAACGGGCTGATCCATCAGTTGGGGACCGTTGAGGAGGAGCGGTTCTTCCGGCGGGCGCTAAACCTCTGGCTAGCCATGACCGTCCGGTTCTGGCCGGCGTGTCCGGCGCGGATCTCCGACGACGGCATGGATCTGATCCTGTCCCACGGGCAGGCCCTGCCAGCCGGCGACTAGGCCCGGGTTTTCCACAAGGGGGCTGAGGATCCGGCCCCTTTTCCACGTGTTTCTCTGCACGCTTTTCTGGCAGGAATACGTGTTTCTCTGCACGGTAATACGTGTTTCTCTGCACGCTCTCCTTATACCTGACTACCTGACGAAGAATCCTGACTAGTTTCTCTGTCGTTGTGGATTTCCCTGCTGGAAGGCAAAACGAGCCGGAAAAACCCTCCTCATAAAACGCCGAACGCCAAAACGCCCCAGGACGCGCCGGAAGGGGCGGGGGTGGGCAAAGCACGTCCGAACACCTTCCGAATGATCCTGAGGCGCCCCAGGCCCCAAAAACCATATCCCACAACGCCGGTCGATTTGTCATCGCCGCCCCGAAACCGGAACCGGAAACGACAGGAAAAGTTTTCGTCCCGTCCGCCGGCCAGAAACTTCGCGAAGAATTTTCGTTACCCAGGCAAAACTTTCCTGCCGGGGCCGCGCCCGTGCCTTGGACCGAGAGTGGAAACTCCTGTCCTAGCAACCGGATTGCCATCTGTCCGACACATTCCCCTCGAAATACCCCCAAATGGGGGTACTATTCCATCGAAGGTACTGAGTGTGATTAACTATGGGGGACACAGGGCTACCGCAGTGGCTCGTGGGAAACGGAGGGTCTTGTTTCCGATGACCCAACTGAACGAACAAGGCGCGGCTGAACACCTCAATCTCAGCCCAAAGACGCTGCGCAAATGGAGGAGCCTGGGGAAAGGCCCGATCTATTCCCAGATGGGTAGGGCCATCAGATACAACACCGACGACCTGGACGAATGGTCCCGATTGCAGCGGAAGGTCCCGGGGTCCTACCGCCTGCCAACCACCCCCAAGGCGGTGGTGGCTTGAACGCCGGCCAAGGGGACGGTCAGCCCCCGCAAGTCCGGACTCCGTTGGTCCCCTTGCCTCCGGCTATGGCGCCGAAAGTACCGGAAGTGGCGGGAGCGGCACGGAGCGGCTAACCAGGCTTCAGACCCAGACACTGCCAAATGAGGCCCGTTCCATCGCGACGCTTTGTGAACCCGAGATCGGATAGCTTGCGTCCGAATGTGACCAGGGACCCGGCCCGGGATCCGTTCACCCCGCACCAGATGCTCCAGTCATCGTAGGCGGCGGTGGCGCGGACCTCCTCGTCCGGCCCGCGCAGGCAACGCTCCTCCATCCACCGGCCCACCACATCCTCCTCGTCCATGTAGCTCTTGGTGGTGTCCAGCACAATCCGGGGCGCGTCCAGGCCGCGCTCATACCACTGGCGCGTCCCTTGGAGCATCCACCCGAAAATGCGGGAACGCTCCTCCTTCAAAGTGTCCGTCAGATGGGTGTCCACCACTTTCGGCACATGCGTGCAGGGCACCAGGCGCACGCGCCGGATCATGGCGTGGTCAACGGATTGGAAGGAGGGCCGGTTGTTGCCGGAGAGCAGTGTCTTGAAAGTTGGGAGGAAGGTGAATTCGTCCTGCCTCATAAATCTAGCCGTGATGGTGTCCCCGCCGGACACCATTTTGATACGGGCTTCATCCCACTGCTGCCCTTGCCGTAGTTCCTGGGCCAGCACGATCCGGGACCCCATCAGCGAGGCCAATTCTGTCGGATGCCGTTGGTGGTCTGACGCCAGGAAGACCTCGGTGGACGCGGTCCGCGCATAGGTGCCGGCAATGGCGGCGATGGTGTTCAAAAACACGCCTTTGCCGTTGCCGCCAGTCCCGTGGAAGAAGACGAAACACTGCTCTGTGACATGGCCGGTCAGGCAGTACCCGGTGAGACGTTGCAGGAAGGCGATGAGGGCCTCGTTGCCGCCGGTCATTTCCTCCAGGAACTGCAGCCAGCGCCGGGGCGGCGCATAGTCCGGGTCAATGGCCGTCTGGAGCGAGATCATATATCGGGGGTCCGGCGCGATGATCGAGTTGGTGCGCAGGTCGAGAATGCCACCAGGAGTATTCAACAGGTCCGGCAGCAGGTCGAACTCCGACTCATGGGTCTGGATGACCCGTTTGTTGGAACGGGCGAGAGTGGGGATCGACGTAACCATGCGCGCGGACAACAATTTATGCGCCAGTTGCATGGCCTGTTTTTGCGCCTTGTCGGACGCCTCTGAGGATCGCAGGACCTTGTCCGAAACATCCACGCAAAACTGGATAGCCAGGCCCAGCACGGCAGACTGCTGCGGCGTCCATACGCGCCCGGTGTAGGAGTACCAGGAATCCTTGTCCCGACCCGTCACCCGCCGGAGACAATCGCGGTGGGTTTCCACAAACTCGTTGGCCATCCAGACGTCTGAATAACGGACGGGCTGTTTCTCCTCCGGATCCGCCGGCGCTTCCAATGCCAACGGCCCGAACTCTTCCGCCGCCTCATTGTAGCCGAATTGTTTGCACTCGTCGTATATCCAACTTGCGCCCACTTCATAGGGTGGTTTAAAACTGTCCCACTCCTTGCGGATATTCTCCTCTGTTGCCCCGGGCCAGACGATGGCCCACGCCAGATACAACTCCCATCCGACATCTTCAAAACCCACCGTAGCCGCTTTCAAGGCGATGCCCATCTTGACGTAGGACGGGCGGAAGGGATATGTCTCAGCCGTGTTGGGTAGGAAGGACATCGCTTTGCGCAGCAGTGTCTCGTCCCCAATCAGTTTGGACTGATCCACATTCTTCGGTTCCCGGTTGCCGGAGGTCGATACCACCGGCATGCCCATATCTTTGAACACGGACTGTACCCGCTCGAAGTAGGCATTGACCTTTTCAAAGGACAACTTAGGCAGATCCGCCATGTCCGGCAACCCATCGGGAAAGTCGTACTCGGACCCGCAGCGATGCATGCCGGCGAAGACGGCCTGCTTGCCTTTGCTCAACAGTTCGATCAGATGTGTCTTTCCGTCTACCTCGAACTTGAGCTGGCGATTGGGTAGGACGGCGCCGTTGCGCTGAAACACCAAGGACTGTTTAGGCGCCTGTCCGATCCGTCTGGGAGCGGCTCCCAGGTCTTCAAGGGCCATGTCCCGGATGGAGTTGGATACGGACTCCTCCATGACATCGATGTCCAGCACCACCACGTCCCCCAATAGGACTCCGGTGTTGCACCCCCACTTCATGATGGTTTCCGCGGGGACGCGGATCCGACCCCAATCGGTGAGGCCGGAATAGCCGTACTCGGTCTTTTCCGCCGGCGCCTTGCCCATCTGCTCCGGGGTGAGCTTGGACAGGGGGGAAATCTTACCGTCCGGCGGGGAAACGGGGATGACGGGGTAGCCCTTTTTCTTCAGGGTGAGTGCATCGAATTTCATAGGATCACTTCCGGTATCTTTCGCCCCGCCACGTCTCTACCCCCACCGGACACCCCGCCGCCCATGCCGGCACCCGCCGCATCACTTCGGCAAACTGCTTTTCCATCGCTTCCGGACGCGCGCCCACCATCTCCGAGAGGATTTCATCGTGAACGGTCAGCACCACCGGGAACCCGGCCTTCTCAACCTGCAGCATGGAGTGCGCCAGCAGATCACGGGCGATAGCCTGGACGGCGTTCTCCGTCCATAGCCCGCCATACATCCGCCGCGGCCCCCAGATGCGGGTCATCGTGGAGTAACTGTTGACGACCACTTGGGACTGCATGACCGGCTTGCCGTTCTCGTCCTTCCAGGGGGCCTCAACCTCATGCAACCGCGGGTCCGAATAGTACAGGCAGCGCCCGCTGGGCAACTCCATCGTCAACCACCGCCCGTCGATGCGAAAGGTGATGCCGTTGTATGACATAGGGCTGTGCGTGGCGACGGCATCGATGGCCGCGCCCGCGAGGCCGTTCCACAGGGCCGCGATACAGGCATTGGAACTGCGGTAGGTCCGGACCACCATCACCGCGATCTCCTCCGATATCTCTACACCCATGGCGGCGCACTGCGCGGCGAACTTGGGCGGACCCATCTGGTATCCCAACCCCAATGTCGCGGTCTTCCCCACAAACCGCTGTTTGCCGGACACCTCTTCGATCGGAACTTTGTAGATCCGGGATGCCAGATCCTTGTAGACGTCCACTCCCTGCTCGAATTTCCGGACCAAATCGTTCTGGCGGGCCAGCCACGCCAGCACCCGGGCCTCGATGGCGGCATAATCGGCGCACAGGTAGATGCGCTTGGGGTCCGGGATAAAGTGCGCCCGCATGAGCGAAGACAGGATTTCCATCGGCGGCGCGAAGAGCGCCAGGTCATCGAGCCGGCGCTCCCGGACCCACGGCAGAAACTGCTCCGGATTGTCCACCGTCCCCCGCGGGAAGTTCTGCGGCTGCGGCCCCCGCCCGGACCAGCGCCCGGTGGCGGCGCCCGAAAATTGTAGGAGGCCGCGCATGCGCCCGTCTCCGGCGGCATAGGCCCGCATCGTGTCCAGCTTGGCCACGCTGGATTTGGCGGACTCGGCGCGAAGGGTGAGCGCCGCGGAGACGTCCGGCGGGAGGTCACACTCGGCCAGGGCGGCGAGGCTTTGCTTGTCCAGGCTATCGACTTGGACTCCCTGTTGCTGCACCCATTCGGTGAGTGCCTTGACCTTGGAGACGCCGGTTACCTGGCCGGTGGTGATCCAGTACAGCTCGTCATCCGCCTTGCGGATGGCCTCTTTGGCTATGTCGTAGGAGGCCTCTGCCAACGGCACGTCCAGCCGGACGCCCCTGTCGTTGACGCGCTGGTCGAGCAGGTATGTCTCCCGTTCCGCCACTGGCATTGGGGGCAGGAGTGTGGCAATGCCGCGCTCGACCAGCACATCGTTCTTACAGTAGCTGAAAAGACGTTCTAGCTTGTCCTCTTCTTCCCACCACGTCAGCGGGTCCTTGGTGCGGGGTTTGGTCATGCGCAGCATCAGGCTGCGCCCACCCATGTCCTTGCCCTCCGGCAGCTTGAGGATCGTGGCGGACTGGGCAAGGCCCAGGGGCAGGCCGCAGAGCGCCGCGCGGGCCATGGAGCAGTGCCAGGATTCGAGCGGCGGCATGTAGGCGTTCCATCCGCCCTTTTCCACACGGCGCAGGCAGTCGCGCCACATGACCCGCTCAAACTGCGCATTCCAGGCGTGCCACTCGGCGCCCGCGGTGGTGGCCGCGGCGAGGTCCGCCGGCATAGGCTCGCCCATGCGCCAGATTGCAGCCGGACCGTCATCTATGGCGTAGGCCGCGCACATGACCTGGGTCGATGGGTGCGCGGCATAGACATGGACGCCCGTCCGTTTCAGATCGACCTCTGAACGGGTCTCGAAATCGATATGGACGACCATGTCGCCCCCTTTACATCAGGTCAACGTCGGAGTTCGCATCCTCGAATGCGGCCTCTTCGATGGGGTCAAACTCGTCCGCCGCCTGCCGGCGTCCGTCAAGGCGCTTGCCCTCACGCATCTTCTGCAGGTTTTGCAGGGACACGCCCACGCCTTTGTTGCCGTTGGTGTCATACCCGAAAAAGCGAATGCTGGCGCGCACGATACAACCCGGGTAAACCTCATCGGCGTCGGTGATGGCGGTGGGCTTGCCATCGACGCCGGCCATGGGTCCGACAACCTGGGGCTGTTTATCATTTTTGGCGTTGATGAACACGCTGCCTTTTTCAAATCCCTTTTCCTCCGCATCGGTACGGAAGGGAAACCGGAACCGTCCGGCCTTATGGAGGGCGGGCCATTTGTCCCCGAATTTCTCCGTGGCGGCTTCCTGCGCCAATCTCTGCATCGGCTTTAAATCGGTGCCAGGGGGAAAGACCAGCGAGGCCGAGTACTTCAGTTGGTCCGATCCTTTCATCACCGCTTTCGGCTCGAATAGCGCGGGGTAGCTCAGGATTGCGGGCGGGGTGATGTAGTTGGGCGTTCTCTTGATTTCAGGGGTTGATGTGGACATATAAGGGTTCCTTCTTTCTAGGGGTTTATTCGATAGCTGAGAATTCGTCCGCCGCGGCCAGCGACGATGCCGCCGGGCGCTTGTCGGACGCTTCGGTTAATGTCAATCCGCTGGAGATCACTTCATACAAATCAGCGGACAAATGTTTTTTGCCAACCATGTGCTCGACCTGGGCGGGGGACTTGAGTTCCTTGCTGTACAGGTCGTCCGGGTTGTAGCCGGCGAGGAAGGCCCAGTCCTTGACGGACTGCTCGTTCTTCCACTTCCGGACTCCCCTTTTCGCCACCAGCTTCCAGCCGGGGACGGGGACGCCGGCCTCCATAATCCGGAAGCTATGCTCCCGGACGGCTTTCATCCACTCTTCCAGCACCCGGAACTTAGCCATCAATTGTCCCAACGCGTCTGGGTTAATCAGCGCCGGGTGCGGAGGCTCAACAGGGACGCTGCGCTCATCGATGATGCCGAACTCTTCGCGGGCGATAGTCAAGGCCTGCTCGTTGGCGACGGCGCAGATGCCGTGGGCATCGCACCACCGGCATTGCGGGCCGGCCTTGAAGGGCGGGTTATCCCCGATAGCGATATTCGCCAGCCGGAAGAGTTCCTCCGTAAAATCGATCACCTCATCGAGAGTGTAGCGGTGGGCGCGGATGGGTCCGTCGATGTGGGACGCCCGCGGCTGGACGATGGTGACATCAATGGATCGGACCTTGGACGCCACGCCCGCGGGCAGGAACATCAATGCGCCCAAGGCGTAGTAGAGGAGTTGCGGATTATCCACCACCTCAACTAAAACGCCCTTGCCGAACTTGAAGTCCAGCACATAGAGGACGTCGTCAATGATGCAGGCGAAATCCGTTGTGCCGAACATCGGCGCGGGCGGTTTCAAGCGGGCCAGGGAAAAGCGCCCTTCCATCGCAATGAAGGAGGGGGATTTCGCCAGGAGTTCCCGGACCAGATTGATGTACACCTGGACGGCATCGCAGAACTCGGCATCGAGTTCCTCGATATGCCGCCAGGGCATGCCGACGCAGTCCGTCGCGTCGATGTTATCGGCCAGACACTTCTCGGCGAGTTCGTGCGCGGCGGTCCCTTCCAGGGCGTAGGAGGAGGGAGGTTTGGGCGGGACCGTGCGGCATAACTGGACGCTGCCCGGGCAGGCCATCCAACGATAGGCGCCGGACGCCGATAGTTCCGAATGTTCGCGGGTTTCGTGGGCCTGGGTCATGGCTTGTCCTCCCTGACGGCGTCGATAGCGGCGTCGAACCTGTCCCGATAATTCCCGCCAGGCTTCGGTTCAAAAGCCCTGAGAGTCGGGAACGATAGCTTGTTGCGGAGGTTCTTCGACCGCTCCCAATGGATGAGGGATTCCTTGCGAAGCCATCTGTACCGTTCTGCGTCAGCTTTATCGATGGTGGCCCGCATGTTGGCGTCGAAGAGATCCTTCCGCAGCGCGGCGGTTTCGGCGCAGTAATGGCACAGCGGCTGATCGGTCAACACACGGCAGCAGACCGGACAGGGGTGGTGGTCAGTCAGGTCGATCTCCTCCGTCATATCAACTTTCCATCCCCATCAACCAGGGTTTCGGCGGTGATGCCCGGGATGCGGGCGCGGAATCCCTTCAACTTCTCCGGGTCCGTCTTGATGTCGCTGAACTTGGTCGCGCCGAACTCCCCCATTAAAGCGATCACCGCCGGACGGTTGCGCCCGATGGCCTCCATCGTGAGCGATGCGGTTTCATCCTGCAGGGCCTTCAGGTTCTCCGGCGGGGTGGGCATCAGAACCTGAACCACTGGGTCTTCTTTCGCGGCGGCTGGCGGCGCCGGAATGGGGGCCGCGGCGGGTTTGGCCGTCTTCTTCACGGCAGTGGGCTTTGCAGCCTTCGCCGGGGGCGGGGGTTCCACATGGACGTCCGGGTCCGGCCCTTGGGCAATGGCGAGAGCCTGGGCCTGCTCGTTGGCCTTCTCCTCCAGGTCGATCTCTTTGGAAAGGACATCGGCGAGGGTGCCTTTGGCAAAGGTCACTTCCGACACCGGCATCAGGCTGTCTGTGATGGGTCCTTGTACCAGCACCCCGCAGGCCCGGTCCGCAAGTTCTATTGCGGCCCGGATGGTCTGCGCGTTGGTGGTCTGCAGCGTCAGGTCAAACGCGGCATTGGTTATAGTAATCGAGTAGTTCATATACGTGGTTCTCCTATGTCAATGTGTTGGGATAGTTTCCTCGCCTGTGCGGCGGCGACGACTTCGTCAATCGAATCTTCCAAGGCGGCGTAGCGCGCAAATACCGGACGGGTCTGCCCTATCCGATGGCAACGCTTCGCCGCCTGCAGGTCTTCCGCCGGCACCCAGGAAGACTCCGCGAACAGAACCTGATTGGCGGCGGTCAGGGTGATGGCCGTTCCGGCGGCGACGATCTGCCCCACAAAGACCCGGCACAGGGGGTCCCGCTGGAAGAGGTCGATGTTCTTCTGGCGCTGGTTAAGGGACACCCCGCCATCAATATAGACGGGGTAGAACGCGACGAGTGTACGCATCAATTTGTCTATGACTCGCGCATGCCATGCCCATATAACTATTTTCCTGTAGTGATTCTCGGTGAGTTCCCCGGCCACCATGCCCCCGATCGCCGCGGCTTTCGCTTCCCCGACCACCCGGCGCAGGGTGGCCAGATGCACGGTGTCGCGGGCGTCAAAGTCCCCGCCGGCGTCGATGCGTTCCCGGATGGCTTGGACCTCCGGGGCGTCTTCCATTTCCCTGAGGCCCGCCGCGGCGGCATCCCGCGGGACGGACACCGTCCCCCAACATAAGGCGGGGAGATCCGGCAGCACATCTTCGACCGTGCGCCGGAGGCCCAGCTTTCCCAGAATTGTAGTGAGTTCGTCGCGGCGCTTGATCGAGTGGATGCGGATCGAGTAGGGGCCGGCGGACCAGGTGGTGTAGTGCATCAGAAACTCGGTCCACGTCATGGCCTTGCCTACTTCCGCCGATGGGATCAGGTCCGGACGCAGGACCCGGAGATGGGTCCAGTATTCGGTCAGATCGTTGGGCGCCAGAGTGCCGGACGCAGCCCAGACATGGTGGGCCATGCCGGCGATCCCCTTCTCGGGCGCGTTGGGGCGGTAGATCGCTTTGGTGCGCTGCGAGTCCCTGTTTTTGAGATAGTGCGCTTCATCGAGGATGAGGACGTCCCACTGGGTCCGCTTGTAGCCCTTGGACACCATGCGGGTGGCAATGTCATAGGACACGATGACGGGCTTGGCCGCGGGCCACCACATCTGAAATTCCCGCTGCCAGTTGCGGACCGCCACCGCCGGACAGATGACAAGGATGGTGAGAGCGCCGACCAGCTTGGCGGCGAGAATCAGTTGGGCTGTTTTCCCAAGGCCGGGTTCATCGCCCAGGACGCCGCGGGGCGTCTCTGCCAGGAAGAGCGCGCCGGTGCATTGGTAGGGGCGCGGTGTCAATGCACCACCACCTGCGAGTCGATGTAATCCGCCGCCTCGCGCAGGATCCCGACGGCCTTCCACTTCCGGACGCAGTTCTCGCAGGAATCGCCCTTGGGGCAGGCGGTGATGCGCAGGACGGCCTCGCCATCCTCGGCAACACTACGCAGCACCTGGGCCATCTCGCGCAGCCGCGCGGCGTGGTCAGGCACTCCGGGCTTCCTTGTGCAGGAGTGATGCCCCGAAATGGGCGATCAGCGCGGCCTCGGCGCGGCCATGGTCTTTCACCCGGGCGAAGGTTTGAGCGGACGCGGGGTAGAGTTGGCAGGCTTTCCCGCGGCTGGCCTCTTTGCGGTCCTTCACGGCGCCAGCCAACCCAACGCCGCGCATCCATGTCTGCGGCGGGATAAAGATCGTGGGTATGCAGAGCGCCGCCAGCACGCCTTCGACAATGCCGGCGGCGCGGCCAAAGGCGAAGACGGAAGAGACTCCCTGGTTGGGCATGGACGCCACCTGCTCGACGTAGGCCATCATCGGACCCCCGCCATGCACATCGATGAGGGCGGCGAGAAGGGCCGCGGAGACACGATGGACCCGCCGCATGCCCTGCTGGACGAGGATGGCCGGCATGTCCTGCACGTTGATGACGCCTGTGTTCGTGTCGAGAAAAGCGAGGGCGCCGGTGGCGCCGGGGTCGATGCCGATGATCACCATAGCCACCCCCGCGTATGCGTGAAGCAATAGGCGAGAACGAGCAGGAAGCAAAACGCTTTCGCGATCCGCGTATCCTCCCGCGGGGAGTCAGGCTCTGGGGGCCGCGTGCCGAACACTAGCACCGGCCCACCTGCGGAGCCACCACTGTGGTGATCAAAAAGACAATGTTCGCCATGATCGAAAGGGCGCAAATTATTGCCAGCCAGAAAATATGAGAGTCTCTTCGCTCCCGCATTTCACGCCTTAGGAACGCGAGTCTCGTCTCGCAAGGCATCTCATTCTGGGAGTCGGACGACGTCATGGGCTGTCAAACCTCTGCTAATGTCTAGTTGAAAGCTACTCTTGCGTACTACGGTCTACTGTGGTAGCCTATGGTCCCCTGGTGTTGACGTTATGACGTCATGACCAGAGAAGTCAATTCAACCGTACTTCTGTGAGAGAAGCAAGCCTCTAAATATTAAAAAATGTTCAACAGACAAAACGAAGGAACACAACAATCATGCCGACGAAGAACATCTACGAAACAGCACAATCCTCTAAATCCTCAAAGACCGTTGATCCTGTCCTTGAAGCACCGCCGCCGAAAGCCATGACCGTGCGCGTGCCGAAAGAGGTCTGGTACATCGTGTGCCACAAGCTCATCGATGAGCCGGACAAGCCTTCGTGGAACGAGTTCCTCGTAGATTTTCTCTACGAGTACGCCAACGGCGCGGTATGCCGCAAGAATGGGGAAGTGCATCGTGTAAGACCGTGGCCCTCTTAAGAAGTCCTCAAGAAAGACCACGCGAGATTATTTTGTCTCGCGTGGTCTTTATGCGTTGAGGCGTGGGAGTTTCAGTCGTCCGGATCGACAAGCGCGTCGAAATACTCTTGAGGGGGGACCATGATGCGGATCTTTTGGCTGAAAGCCTCCGGCACGTCATCGTAGTTATAGAGGCGACGATCTCGCATGGTCTTGAAAGGATCCCACTCGTAGATGTCCACCTGAGCGTCGAGAATGATGCCATGTTCGTGCAGCCGGACCGCTTCGATCTTCTTGAGGTAGAAGGGGTCCTGCTTTTTCATCGACTCGTCGTCGCCGGACTGCATCATCCGGAGCGCCAGCACCTCGTCCGGAATCGCTTCGCGCACCGGAGTCGGATCGGAGGAAGAGTAATGGATGCGTTCCTTGGCGCAGTCAAAATTAAGCCACAGTTGTTCGTCTGACGTCATGGCGCCATCGTACCACCGGATGGGGATTGGAGGCGTGGCGGGCCGTTTGCGGCAAAAGAAAAGCCCCTCTCAGCGTTTAGGTTCGCGGGGAGGGGCATGTGTGGCGACATCGACCGTGGAAGGTCTCTACTGAGGTTTAGTGTCGCACGCCGGCGTTCACTCGATCCCCATAAACAGCAGTTCCGCGGCCCCGTAGACGGACCGTTCGCCGCAGGCCTCGCAGATGTAGCGGCGGGCGTCCGGCTCGACACCATGGGCCTCTTCGCCGCAGGCAACGCATAGGCCAAGGTTGTCGCCGCGGAGGAGTTCCTGGACGCGGGTGGATGTGACGGAGGGGTGGAAGGTCATGCCATCAAACTCCCAAGGGCGCAATGCGCCCGGGCCGCGGTGGCGGACGGGCAGAGGCTTCCGCACTTTTCGCAGTAGCGCGGTTTGGGTTTCACGCCGGCACCCGGACGGTATCCACCATGGGTGTTCTGGGGTTTGGGGGGAGCGGGTTTCGGTTTGGAATTGGGGGTGGGCATTACTTGTTCTCCTTTATTGGGGGCGCTTTCCAGACGGCCTGGGCATGGTATCCAAAGTTCTCCTGGGTGCAGTGCGCCTCCCTGGGTGAGAATGGACCCCCACAGGGGACGTACCCTTTCTCCAGGTACCGCTCGACCTGGATCTCCAGATCGAGCAGGCTATCGGCGTGGACCAGCTTGTACAGGTCCCGGGGATTACGGCGGGGCATTACCGGACCCCCGCGAATAGCGCCGCGCTGTTGGATAGGGCGTCATCGGGAACCCGGCACATGCGGGCCTCGCGGCGTTTGGCGCGGCGCATAGCCTGGAGGGTGCCGCGCCAGGAAGTGTGGTCCGGGTACAGCCGTTCCATGCGCCGCACAAGGCGGGCGGCTTTGCGCAGGGATCCCTGCTCCGATATGTTCTGACCGATCATCATGTTCTTTCTCCTTAATTCGGGACGGGGGCGCTTACGCGCCCGCCAATGTCGAGTAGATCGTGCCGCGGCGGGCGGAGGTGACCGTGATGGATGCCAGCAGGCCGGATTCGAGAGCTTCCTGTTTCGCGAAGGCTACGAACTCCTCCCAGCGGGAGACGGGGACGTTAAACGTCCGGGTGTTTTTGGTTCCGGCGTTGATCGTGATGCGGTGGGTGTTTGCTGCGCTGTTCATGATCCAAGGATAACTTGATTCATGGCAGGAGTCAAGAAGAATGTGGAATTATTTTCGACTTTCTTTTTAGAGGCTGCAGACCCGGCACTTCTGATCGGACTCCTTCCGCCGCTGCATGGGGATGCCTTTGTCGAAGTACTCGACGCGAAGCTGGACCAGGGCCGCGGGCTTGGAGTCCCTGGATGGGCTGCGGAAGGTTTTGCCGATGCGGGCCTCAAGCGCCTCCATCTCGGCGTATCGGAGGGGGTGGTTCTTGTATAGGTCTTCCCACTGGTAGAGGCGCTGGGCGTAACAGTTGTCGCAGTCGGTGCGCGGGGGGATCCGGATGCCGCGGGCATCGAGGAAAGACCAGACTTCCGGTTCGCCCCAGCCCCAACGCTTGAACGGAAAATCACACCGGATGTCGTTGGAATAGATCCCTTCCCGGGTCGGCTCGTCGGAGCGAAGGCCCACATAGAGGACACCGTTCTTGACGGACTTCATGAACGCCAGCGCCGGCTCAATTTTCAAGAGGCGCGTGCACCATCGCTGCCGGTGATTCGGGAGGGCCTGGAAATGCTCAATCCAGTAGTCAAGGGTACGGTTGGACAGGCGCGTGATGGGGGTGAGCAGTTCCAGCTCCAGGTCCCGCATATGCTGCTCCATCTCGGGCAACTCCCGCCCTGTGGGGGTGAAGAGGTACTCGTAAGGCCGCGGCTCGTTCTCTTGCAGGGCCAGGGCCATGGCGGTTGAGTCTTTCCCGCCGGAGAGGGCCACGATGTGCCGGGTCCGGGTTGAGGGAGGCGCATCCGGAGGGGAGAAGAGGAAGGAGAGTTGGACGGGGGCGGCGGGTGGGGTTGGGTCCATAAGGCAAGGGTATGTTGAATTGTGGCAAGAGTCAAGAAAATTGTGACGTCATGACGTCCGCCGGTGGTAGAGTCGGACCCATGAAAATCCTTTATGGCGTGCGGACGGTGGCGATCCTTTTGATGGTGCTGGTCATTGTGGTTCTGCACCGCTGGATGGGGCGGTAGAGGCCGGACGCGGAGGGTTTTGGGGGCCTTTCCGGAGGGCTACAGGGAGCGGGAACCGGGTAGGCAAAAACCCTACACAACACGTTGTAGGGGGGTGTGGCGCATTGTTGGAAAAGGCGAAGAAACGCGCAACCCTCTGAATCCTAAGTATTGCGCCTCTTTTTTCGGACGCAGACACAATGTAAGGAATCGCTACATTGATGTAGGGATTCGGAAAAGGCTACATTCGCGCATGCTATTGATAAATAAGGTTGTTGTTGCTTCAATGTAGGGAATGTAGAGTTTTTAGGATTCATATAAGAGTCCCAAAAATATACATAGAAAGACTAGTGGTAAGCAAACAAAAGGCGAAGTACAAACCCCCATTTCTCTATAGGCCAATGCGAATATGCGTAGGCCTACACACCCTACACAAGGGGTGTTGGCGGGACCCGTCCGGTGAGGGCGGCGGAGAGGGTGAATAGCAGGGGGTCCGGCAAGGCCTCACGGTATGCTGGTGGGACATCTAGAGGGAGCCGGGGGCGGGAAGTCCAACCTGCCCTGGGCGAACGCCAGCGGGCCTTGGACCTGATCCCCTGAGGCCCGCTGGCGCAGGCGCCCGGTCCGGATATTCCCGTGCGGTAGAATGTGGATCTATGGCAGGACGGCCACAGTTTAACGCGATGCTGGCACGGATAAACAAGATGGGCGGGCCGGAGCGGATCATCGACAGAATCGCGTGCGGGGATACAATGTTGGGCCTGGCAGAGGAGTTGGGGGTCACTCGGCAACAGTTGAGTACTTGGATGAACCAAGATACAGCACGCGCCGAGCAGCTTCGCCTCGCACGTGCGGCGGCGGCTGGGGCGTTCGCGGAACAGTCCCTCCGACTGGCGGACGAGAACCCTCCGGAGTTGGTGCAAAAAACGAAACTCCAGGTCGATGTGCGGCGCTGGGTAGCGTCCCGATACGATCCGGATATGTGGGCAGAGAAGCCCACAACGGCGATCAATGTGACGATTGGAGGCCTGCACATGGAGAGCTTGCGCCGGCGTCCAGCCGCGGCGCTGCCAGATCCGCAAGTGATTGACGTTGAGCCATTGATGGACTAACCCGCGAGATTGTGGTGTTTCATAAACGGTGTCGCGCAGTAGCGTGAAACATGAGGCAATGGCTGTACTTAGCAGCGCGTCATAACCTGCGTCTTATACGAACGTATTTGCAACAGTTCTAACCCTAATGAAACAGGGGTATCCAGTCCTTCTATATAGGGTGATCGGGCTATCCCCGATTCCAGCCTGGGTCCGCGGGCCGGCAGGGTGGGCGTCAGCGGCGCGTCCGGCTGCGCCTGGCACCGTTTTGACCCCCCTTCGACCTGCAGCCGGGGGCGGTCTAGATGTAGACCTCCTCAGAGACCGCCCCGTGTATGGGGCCGGCGGAAAAAAAGTCCCTCCATATAAAGAGGACCGAGGCCCCCAGGCCCAAAAATGTTATTGGGCCTTTTATATAGATGTAGGAGTATGGCCCCCGTCCGAAAAAAAAATCCCAAAAAGTCCCAATAAAAAGGCCCCATTAGCTAGTGATGGGGCCTTCTCATCCTTTCGGGTTCGCCGCCTTAGGCTCCCCTTTCTTGGAGTCCCAAGTATATACCCGCGACAAGCGGTTACAAGGTGTTACCCCAACAACTCCCGGTTCATCCCACCCGTCCGGCCATTCCAGCGGGCTGCGGAGCAATGCAACTCTATCCTCTCTGTAAGGATCATCGCCCGCATCTCCCGTGTCCGCGGGATATAGGTTCCCTTCCAGGCTTTGTCGATGCCGATGTTTCGCGCGACATTGGTTGAGTCGCAGGACGCGAACGGGTACTGCGAGAAGATGGTGGGGTTGAGCATGCGCAGCCCATGGAGTTTTGCCTTGGGCCTCCCCCCGCTATCGCAGCAAACCTCCATCGCATCCGCCATTCTCGTCCGCCAGGCTTTGTTCCCGATCACCGCGAAATGCCCGGAGGATCCCAGGGCCACCCGCGGCCAACCCCCCACAAGGCGGTCCAGTCTTCCCAGGCTCTCATGCAGGTGCCAGACCGGGACGCTCAAGTCCCGCGCCAAAGGCCATCGCGCAACCAACTCATCGTTGTCCCCTTCCGATCCGTCGATCACGTCCGGGATTAAGGCCCAGTCGAAGGCTGGATGCCTCGCCCATTCCGATACCCACAGCGCATAATCGACCTCGGCCACCTGCTCCCCCCTCATCCGCCAGGCGGTGAACGCGCCGTTATCGACCATGACGGACTGCGCTACTTCGCACGCCAATGCCATCTGGCGCGGATAGGCGAAGGAGACGCAGGCATGCCCGCGGCGCCACGCCCCTATTGCCGCGGAGTTAGGGGTGATCGGGCCGCCATGGTAGTGGATCATAATGGAAAGCTGCCATATTGTACCCCCGATTTGACGTCATGCAGCCAAACCCAATACCCTCCCCATATGCCGCCCCCGCCGAAACTCCCGCCCCGTGCCGTGTTCGACCAGTTCTTTGACGACTACGAACGCGACCCCGTAAGATTCGTCCGGGAAGTTCTCGATGTGGAACCAGACCCCCACCAGGTCGAAGTCTTAGAGGCGTATGCCAAAGGCTATCGCCGCATTGCCGTGAAGTCCGGACACGGAGTCGGAAAATCTACCCTCGCCGCCTGGATTCTGATCTTTTTTATCATCACCAGGTTCCCCTGCAAAGCCGTTGTCACGGCTCCGACTACAGCGCAACTTTTTGATGCCTTGTTCGCCGAACTCAAGCACTGGATAGGAAGGCTCCCGCCGGCCCTCCAAGAGTTACTCGAAATCAAAGCGGACAGAATAGAACTGAAGAATGCGCCGGAGTCCGCTTTCATCAGCGCCCGCACCTCCAGAGCCGAACAACCCGAGGCGATGCAGGGCGTCCACTCAACCCATGTCCTTCTTATAGCGGATGAAGCATCGGGGGTTCCGGAGAAGGTGTTCGAGGCGGGATCCGGCTCGATGTCGGGCGCGTCCGCCTGTACGATTCTTCTGGGAAACCCGGTGCGCTCCTCCGGCTTTTTCTATGATGTTTTTCACAAATTAAGCCGCGACTGGAAGACATTCACGATATCTTGTCTCGACTCCCCGCGGGTGTCCGAATCTTACTGCCGCGAGATGGCCTCCAGATACGGCATAGACAGTAACGCGTACCGCATTCGCGTAATCGGGGCTTTTCCTACCGCCGATGACGATACCTTGATTCCAATGGAACTCATCGAACACGCCCAAACGAGAGAAGTCAGTCCGACTCCAACGTCCCCTATCATCTGGGGCCTCGATGTGGCGCGATTCGGCCAGGACAGTTGCTGTTTGGTAGAGCGCCGCGGCAACACCGTCACCCAAGTCCGCGTCTGGTCCAAGCGGGATACGATGCAGACCACAGGCCTTGTCAAACTGGAGTGGGATACGCTCCCGCCCGATCAACGCCCAATAGAAATCATGGTGGACTCTATCGGTATCGGCGCTGGCGTTGTGGATCGTCTCCGGGAACTCCAACTTCCCGCCATCGGCATCAATGTGGGAGAAAGCCCCAGCATTGCCGGACAGTATCTGAACCTCAGGTCCGAGTTATGGGGCAAAGCCAAGGCCTGGATGGAGGCCCGCGACTGTAAGATCCCCAAGGACGAGCGGCTCTCCGGAGAACTCGCCGCCTGTAAGTTCAAGATCACGTCAAACGGAAAGATCCAGATCGAGTCCAAGGAAGAGATGCGCAAGCGAGGGTTCCCGAGTCCCGATGCGGCCGATGCGTTCTGCCTGACGTTTGCCGGCGTAGCCGCGATTGCGACTCATGGCCGCGGCCCCCACTCCAGTTGGGATAAGCCCTTGAAACGATCACTGGCCGGGATTGTATAATCAGGTCCACATGAAATGCATATTCTGTCAGTTCGACGGCACCCTGGAAGAGTTGAAGGCGCATAGCGCCACTTGCCCCCATCATCCGGCGGTGAAGGCATTGCTGGAATCGGGGCAAGGGCCTATTGACCTGGCTCTGGATAAGTCCGCCGTGGATCATTTTGAGTATTTGGCCATCCTCAAAAACGGGTTTGTTTTCTTCTATGAGGACGCCGTCTATTGCCGGGAGGACTGGGTCCATTTCAGCGGCATAATGTGGGTGTACCCGGAGTTGCGCTCGTCTGAGGCCCGCCATTATGGACGGACGGTGGATTCCACCAGCCCGGGTTTCCTGGACAGGGGACTGGACGTCCGGCGGTCCGAGATCGCCGCCTGCGCGGACGCGCCGATGGGGAGTTAGGGGAGATGCAATCGCCGTGGACGTACGAAGAGTTGGAGCGGATGAAACAAAGCCTTTCCGCCAGTCTCGATCAGACCGAAAAGGACCGTCCGAATATCCGCCCCCTTCCTCCCCTGTCCGAGGAGGAGGCTATTGATCTTCTCAACGTGCTGATCGGCACAGCCCATAGACGGACGTTGACGGAGGATGAGGCCTTCCTGCACGGGCAGTTGCTCTCCTGTTTTCGGATGGCGGTCCGGGCGGACACGCTGGGGCGTAAGGGCCGGTTCTTTGTCCTGCGCCAGGATGACTTTGAGCGGCTGGCGCGGAAATGACAGACCTGGAAAAGTTCAAAGCCCTGATGGAGTCTTTCGGCCTGACTCTCCACTCTCTTCCTCCGGACGGCCCGCGCGAGTCCAGGCCATATGACACAAGCCGGGTAATTTTGATGCTGGATTCGGCCTACTACGATCTGGGCTGCGATTACCCGCCGGTCTTTGTGTTCGACGGCAAGGGGAGATTCGAGGCGGCGGGCAGCACGGTTTAGACTTCCCCCTTCAGGGCCTTCTCCGGGACTTTGCGGATGACACCCCTCCGGTTGATGGTGATGTTGACTTCCTGGGGAATGGATAGCTTGTCCATGATCCGGTCCCAGAACTCCTCTTCCGCTTTGGCGATACCGGCCAACTCATCAGCGAACCAACTGTTGTGCAGCCGGACAAGGGCCTGGATGCGGTCCCGTTTTTCCGTCACCGCCTCCATGGGGGCGAAAGAGCCGGGGGACAGGTATATCTCGCCGTTTTTGACGTCGAACCCGTTACCGCTCCCCCCTCCGGGCCAGTCGTTTTCCAGGTAATGCCCATCGGGGAGTCCCAACGCGCAGGGGATGCGTTCTTTGCCGTCGTTTTCTGTTTTCTTTTTTCTGCCCATGTCGTTTTCCGTAGGCTATAGAATACCTCGCCAACTCCTCCTGACTTGCATGACGTCATGGCGTCGTGTACCCTCAGAAACAATGAATCGCTACCACGATTCCGGTTCTGATGCCTTTCCACGCGCCGCCGTACCCCCCGAATATCATCCCGAGAGTGAGGTGCCGGGGGGCGGCGCGCCCGTGGAACAACCTCCGGACCCCAACGGCCCGGTCCCGCTCGATGACGATGAACTGCAGCGCATCGTCCGCGATGAGATCGAGGAAGCCGAGCAGGTCATCTCCGACCTGGCCGAACCCCGCCGCCTTGCCACAAACTACTACGACGGGGAACCCTTCGGGGATGAGGAGGAGGGCCGGTCCAAAGTCGTCTCCAGGGATGTGCATGATACGGTCCACGCCATTCTCCCCTCAATAATAAGGATGTTCCTGGGTCCGGAGAATATCGCGGAGTTCATACCGCGAACTCCCAATGATGTGCCTGTCGCAGAGCAGATGACGGATTTTATCAACTTTGTCATTCGCGTCGATAATCCCGGTTTCCTGATCCTCCATAGCGCCTTCTTAGACGCACTGATCCGCAGCCAGGGCGTGGTGACGTGGTGGTGGGACACGTCCGCGGAAATGGTGACCGATGAGTATGAGGATCTCCCCATAGAAACATCGGCGATGCTCATTACGGACGCCAAGCAACTCGACGAAAACACCCGCACCAATGTTTCCGAGAATCCGGACGGCACCCTCAACATCGTCATCACCCGCCGCGCCAATGCCTCCGGGCGGATCCGTATCGCCGCTATCCCGCCGGAAGAGTTCTTGTGCAACCGCACCGCGAAGTGCCTGGACTCGGCCCGCCTGGTGGGGCATCGCCGTTACCTGACCGTCTCTGATCTGGTGGCACTCGGCTACAAGTGGGACGATGTCCTGGAATCCGCCGGCCTGCATGAATTCACTTCGCACTCGGAAGAGGCGGTCCAGCGTCTCCCCGGCGCCAACTCTTTAGTCGATGAGTCCTCCGACGAGGCGACTCGTCCGGTTCTTTACACCGAGGTGTACGTCCGGGTGGACTACGATGGGGACGGCATCGCCGAGATGCGGAAGATCTGCTGCATCGGCCCGGACTATGAGATCGTCGCCAATGAGCCGGCGACCGAGCGGCCCTTCGCGAACTTCTGCCCGAATCCGACGCCGCATACTCTCTTCGGCAATTCTATTGCGGACCAGGTGATGGACGTCCAGCGGGTGAAATCATCGATCCTCCGGAAATCCCTCGACTCGCTGGCGCAGGCCATCGTCCCGCGGATGGCCATTGTCGAAGGCCAGGTCAATATCGCCGACGTCTTAAATAATGAGACGGGCGGACCCATCCGCATGCGTGCGCCGGGGATGTGCCAGCCCCTGGTCACTCCCTACCTGGGCCGGGAAGCCGAACCCATGTTGAATTATTGGGACAGGGTGAAAGAGGACCGGACCGGCATCTCCCGCGCCGCCGCGGGCCTCGATGCCGACGCCCTGCAGTCAACAACAAAGGCAGCCGTCGCGGCGACGGTCAACGGCGCCCATCAGCATATCGAACTGATCGCCAGGATCTTCGCCGAGACGGGCCTTAAGAGAATGATGCGGGGCCTTCTCGGACTCGCCTGCCGGCACCAGGAAAAAGAGCGCGTCATCAAACTCAGAAACACCTGGGTCCCCGTCAATCCGTCCGAGTGGAACGCCGATACCGATGTGGCGATCAACGTGGCCGTTGGCTCTTCCACCTTGGAAGAGCGCAAGCAGGCCCTGCAGCTGATCGCCTCCAAGCAGGAGCAGATACTCCAGATCTACGGCCCCCAAAACCCTCTCGTCACCGTCTCCCAGTACCGCACCACCCTCGCCAAGCTGGTCGAGATGGCCGGTTTTGTCGATCCTGGCATGTTCTTAAATAAGGTGCCGGCGGACTGGACCCCGCCCCCGCCGCAGCCGAAAGAGCCGACCCCCGAGGAAAAATCGGCGATGATCCTCGCCCAGGTCCAGGCCGATTCCATCAAGGCCGATATCCAGATGAAAGCGGCGGAACTCGACCTGAAGAAACAGGACATGCTCTTAAAGAATGATAGGGAGCGTGACCTCAACGAATCGAACATTCTGCTGAAGGCCCGCGAACTGGAATTGAAATACGGCGCCGAGGTGGATATCGCGACGATCCAGGCAAACCTGGAGCGCGACCGGATGGCCTCCCAATTCCAGGAAGCGCAAGCGGCCCGCGCCGCCCAGCAACAACAGCAGGATTCCCAAGGCGCCCGCCAGCAGGAAACGGCCCTCTACCAGGAGGATTCGCGCCGCGATACCGCTTTGCAGACTACCGGAATCAAAGCGGACGCGGCGCGGGAAACCGCCGCGATGGGCCTCCAGGCCAAGGTCCAACAGATCCAGAATCAGCAGGCCCAGCAACCCCCAACCCCTCCGATGGAAGGAGGCCCCGATGCAGGCCCAGTTTGAAACCAGCCGTGAGGAAGAGTTGAGGCTTGCCGCCCGTGCCAAGGATCTTCTTACCGATCCGATCCTGGACAACGCCTTCCGGGTCATAAGGGAAGATATCGTGCGCGACTGGCGCATGTCCAAGGACCCCATCGAACGGGAGGCGCTGCATCAGCGGCTGTTTCTTGTGGACGAGTTAAGAACGAAACTTGAAATTTTAGTACAAAACGGCGATAAGGCCCAGCACGATCTGAATGCCGCGGCCCGCCGTGAAAAGTTTGGAGAAAATGCATGAGCGACAACCTATTAAACGGATCGCCAAACCCGGACGTTGTTTCCCGCATGGGGGCTTTCCTCGCCAATGGCGAGACAGGACAGGACCCGGAGGAAGACAACCAGGAAGTCCCGGAAGACGGACTTGCCGATGTCGAAGGGGACGATGACCCCGATGACGATGGCGAGGAAGACGACCAGGAAGAGGACGATAGCGACGAGGAAGAGGACGAAACTCCGCAGTCTAAACGCGAGAGAACTTACACCGTCAAAGTGAACGGGGAAGAGTCTCGCGTGACGCTGAAGGAGTTGATGTCCGGATACTCAAGGCAGTCCGATTACACCAGGAAAGCACAGGAAGTTGCCGGACACAGGAAGGCTGTGGAGGCGGAGCTGAACACGCTTAAGCAGGAGCGCCAGCAGTACGCCCATTGGGCGAACCAGATGGTGCAAAAGCTCAAGACGGAAGCGCCGGTCGAACCCGATTGGGCGCGGCTCCAGAACGAGGACCCGATACAGTTCTCGGTCGAGTGGACCAAGCGCCAGATCCACCAGCAAAAAGTGGCCGAGTTGGAGCAGCAGTTGAACTGGTCGAACGAACGCGCCCGCCGTGATGAAGTCGCGGCGCGGGAGCAAACGATTGCGGAGGAGGCCGAACGCCTCGCCGCGGCGATTCCCGAGTGGAAGGACGAGGAGAAAGCCCGCAAGGGTAAGGAAGAACTCGTCGCTTTCGGGCGCAAGGCCGGATTCTCCGATGAGGAGCTAAAAGGGGTGGTCGATCACCGCACCGTTTTGGTTCTGCGCAAGGCGATGATGTACGACAAGTTGGTATCCGGACGGACCAAGGTCCAGAACCAGCAGAAGCTCGTACCGCGCCAGGCGCCCCCCTCCAACGCCGCGCCCGTTCAGTCTTCTTCGCATCGGCAGCAACTGAAGCGCCTGGAAAGAACCGGCAGCGTCCGTGACGCCGCCGCGCTCATGGGGAAATTCTTATGAGCCTTCTAAAAGGACTAATGCCATGGCATTCAAGGACATCACGTACACCACGTACGCCACTAAGGGAATTCGGGAGAGCTTATCCGACGTCATAAGTATGATTTCGCCTACGGATACGCCGTTTACGACGGCTATCGGAACGGGCGGACAAAAACCCACGCAGACGTTTTTCGAGTGGCAAACTGACGCATTAGCTGCCGCCGCGGCCAACGCCCAGATCGAGGGCGAGGACTATGACGCGACCGCATACCCCGCGGCCACGCCCACCGTGCGCCTGGGCAACTACATGCAGATCTCGTCCAAACGGGTCATCGTTTCCGGCACCAACCAGAAGGTGGTGAAGGCGGGCCGCGGGCCGGACGAGATGCAGTACCAGATGTCGAAAATCGGGGCGGAACTCAAGCGCGATGTCGAGTTCATCATGGTGTCGAACCAGGCGGCGTCCGCCGGCTCGACCACCACCGCCCGCACCACCGCTGGTATTCTGGCCTGGATCAAAACCAACGTCTCCTTCGGCCTGACGGGTACGAATCCGGTCTACACCACGGTCCCCACCGATCCCCGCGACAACGGCACGGCGCGGGTGTTCACGGAGCAGCTCTTAAAAGACACGATGCAGCTCTGCTACGTCAACGGCGCCAAACCCACCATTGCGATGATGGGACCAAAGCAAAAAGGGATCTTCTCGACCTTCCCCGGGATCGCGGCGCAGAGGTACGAGTCGCCGGCCAACAAGCCCACCACCATCCAGGGAACAGCCGATGTCTACCTGTCCGATTTCGGCACCCTCCAGGTAGTTCCGAATCGGTACATGCGCAGCGGCGCCAACCAGGATTGCCTCCTGCTCGACCCCGAGTTCGCCGAGAAGGTTACCCTGCGTGATTACACGACCACCCCTCTCGCCAAAACGGGCGATGCGGAAAAGCGGTTGATGCTGATCGAGTGGGGCCTGCGCGTCAAAAATGAGGCCGCGCACGGCCTCGTCACCGATCTGTCGTAACCATCCTCCTAACCAGATTGGGAGGGGTCCTGCACGGCCCCTCCCGCTTTATCCAAGAGGAGCAGGTATGGACCAGATCTACGAGAAAGAACTGCCGTCCGGCGTCACCGATGAGGTATGGACGGACGACATTGACGGAAAGCTCCATTTCAAATCGGAGCAGGATGTCACTGAAATTGTTGAGCGCAATAAGGCGCTCTACAATGATGCTGGCGAACGCCCGCGATGGGGCAGCGGGCGGGTTGTGGCCAGCATCCCCATGGCCGTCTATGCCGATCTCCAGCGCCAGGGCATCCTCAACGATCAGAAGGCCCTGCATAAATGGCTCATGGATCCCGATAACCGGGCCTTCCGCACCATGCCGGGGGACCTATAAATGCCCTTCGCCAACTACACCGAGTTGCAGGCCGAGATCGCCGACTGGCTGAACCGCAGTGACCTGACGGTCCAGATCAAAACCTTCATCGCACTGGCGGAAAAGTATCTCAACCGCAACCTGCGGTGTGAGGAGCAGCGATCCATTCTCCCCCTCACCATCACCGGCGAATACCTGCCGCTGCCGTCAAACTTCCGGCTGGCCGAGAACATCGCGATGACGGATGCCGATGGCTGTGAGATCGAGTACGTTACACCGCAGACGTTCCTCGAAAAGAAACAGATCTACGCCCCATCCGGCAAGCCGCGGTTCTTCACTTTCGTTGGCCGGCAGATGCGTTTCGCGCCGGCGCCGGACACCACCTCCTATGAGGCGCAACTCGACCACTATGCCGAGGTCCCACCCTTGACCGATGCGGCGCCGACGAATTGGCTCCTCGAAAAATACCCGGATACCTACCTGTACGGGGCGCTCTGGTACGCCAACCAGTTCATCCGGGATCCGGACGGCATCGCCTTCTCTCTCGCCGCGCTCACCGATTGCGTCGAGTCGATCCGCATGGAAACCGAGCGGGCCAAGGTCACTACCAGCGCAAAGCCGCGCTTCGCGGCGATTGGATAAAGCATGCCGAATACAGCAAACTACGTCTGGAACATGCCCACCGTGGGCGCGGACCTCGATACCTGGGGGGATGAGTTAAACGCGACCACGATCCTGATCGATGCCGAAATGTTCAAGAAGGCCAACTTAGTCGCGCCTACATTCACTGGGCCGGTCACGGTGACGGGGTCCATGAATGTCACGGACGATATTACTCTCGGCGACGATCTGACGGTGATGGGAACGATTGGGGTGGGGGTGGCGGCGGGTGTGCCAGGTGTGCTCGTCCGGCAATCCGGGACAGGGGCCGTCTACATCCAGAGTGCGGACGCCGCGCCCACGGGCATGGCGGCTTTGTATATGGCGGTGAGCGCGGGGGCCATCAATTACTGGCAGATGACGACGGGCGGCGACACTAGCGGTGACTTGAAGATACAGCACTCCACACTGGGCGCGTTGGTACAGATCTCTCCGCAAGGGCGCTTCCGTATCGGGGCAATAGTCGATGACGGGACCAGCGTGCTGTCGGTAGGCGGGAAGGTGAGGACATCCACTTCTTCCTCCGGTGTAACCCCTGGTTCAGGAACACAGATCTTCGCCGAGTCCAACACTTCCGGCTCCTACATGGAGGTAGCGGGTGGTGTGGCTAAAGGCTGTGGGTACCTGTTCTCCGCAAATGCTACAAGCCTCACCAGCTACATTACTGACATCAACAGCCTGTTCAGCATTGTGTCTGTGGCGCGTCCGATCCTGTTCCTCTGCGGCGGGTCGGAGCGGGTGCGGATCACCACCGGCGGCGACGTAGGGGTGGGCATAGACAACCCGTCATTCCGGTTTCAGGTGGCCGGCGGGCGGTCCATGTTCAAAGCCAACAGCGAACCGTATTCGGTTGGGGTGGGCTACAACGCGGCATCGCCGGTTATGTGGATTGGGACGCAGACCACGGGGGATCTCCAGGTGTCGGAGGCGGGGGGAAGCCGGCTGGCGCTGATGACGCAGGCCGGCAACTGGATCACGCGCACCCAGTCCGCCGCCGCGCTCGACCAGGCCAAGTTGGACAACCAATCGTTCACCGTAACCCAGGCGAGTGTTACCCAACTGCGCTTCTTCTGCCGTTTCTCCGATGGTGCGGTCCGTTCCGCGGATCTCAATTTCGTTTAAAGAAAGACGTTTT